>Ga0214545_1000332_pt1 | contig 70724 bp, 25 predicted proteins | sample CNSS4metaG_FD_160064 | JGI IMG/M metagenome (GOLD analysis project Ga0214545, IMG submission 160064) | Root nodule microbial communities from cowpea collected in UCLA plant growth center, Los Angeles, California, USA - CNSS4 | ecosystem: Host-associated > Plants > Roots > Nodule | place: USA...
ATATATAACAAATTATATATATATATATATATATATATATATATATATATATATATATATATATATATATATATATATTCATCAAATTACATAATAACACTTGAATTTAATAAGGGATTATTCATGCTTTTTAGAGAATTCAAACCCAACAACCACATAAGGCCCATAATTCATGCAAAATCATATAAATATATCAGGTAGCACTTGCACTAATTCCTTTACCCAATACCTCATCCAAAAATTCAAGTGTCACATAATTACATATTCATACTTTATGCATTTGACTCACCATTATGGCAATCTGCCCATTTTATCACAATACCATAATCATAAGTTAAAGTGAACCCTAACAAAAGTTCACCTGCAACCATCATAACCAAAACACGAAGTGCAATTGTGCATTGGGTTGTCGCCTGCCGGTACATACTTGTCGCTTGACAGTACATACTTGCCGCCAAGCGGTGCATTAGTGTTCTTGGGCAGAACTCAGATTTTTGCACCTACGAGAAACCTTAAAACCCCCGAAGACTCAGCTCAATCATCCAATTGCATGAAAAATATCTTAAATCATATTTCCAGCATTCATACATATCCAATTACTCATACAAATGCAAAATCACTACAATTAAACACTAGACATCATCTTTCCAATGCATCCCTAAACCCCAACGTAAACCCCTCATGTTTGTGCAACATCCAATCATCAAGGTATCATCAACAGTTGCAATTATCTCAACTTATAACATCATAAATTCAAACATAAATAAGGAATTTTACAGAAAGCCCAGAAATGCCACTAAATCCAACAAAACACAGAAAACAAACAACGCAATTCGTGTCGCCTGGCAAGCCATCATTGTTAGGGCTGCGCAAAATAAACTTATCTGTATTGAACTATGGATTATCCATACTATATTTTACTAGAAAAACTAAACTATTTTCAACAAAAACTGAATTGTACTATTTTGAAGTTCAGTTTAAAAAAATTGAACCCTTACGTTTACCGTTCAGTTAACTGCTTGAACTGTTGTCAAAATTGAGTACCACGAAATGCGCAAAATGGTCACATGATTACTTTTTGAACCTTTGAGAAAGTGGAAAGACTAAAGATTAAAGTTTTCTGTGAATCAAGCGTTGGTGTTGTTGTATGTTTATTATTTACAATATAATCTACTACATAATTGTATATGATTTCAAGATTTATGTGAAAAGAAAAAGTTTCATGAATAAGTAATTAAATACTTTAATTTACAAGTTCATAATTATTGGAATTGTGGTTTCTAATATTTTTCTGAAAATGATGTTTCTAAATAGATACACTTAGAAAATTGTTCTATATTAAATAATAAGAAAAATTAAGGAATAAAAAGAAAGAGTTATGAGATTCTATTAATAGAGATGCTTTCCTGTAGCTTTTTCGAGTATTTACGAATAAAGATAAATAATAGATAATAATTAAATTAAGTTTGTTTAGACAAAAATAGTTAAGTGATACAAGTTTTAATTTTATAAGTATTGATATTAATATTTAATTTTTTTTCATAAGAAACAACATAATTTTAGTTAAGCTAATATAAATTACTTAAAAGGAAAGATGTATTAGCGTATAAATATAATCAAACTAAAGTAATTAATATAAATTATTTAATGTTAAACACATATAAACAAAATATAATATTAAATAATTCTGGGCAAAATAAATATTATTTGAATAATTTCTAAAACTCTTATTTTGTTATTAGATGGATTTTTCATTGTTAGAAACTATAGAAACTCTCACACTAGATATTTCTGGAATTGATCATTTACCTTCTTGTACCTGAATAATTTAGTTAAGCAATATAAAAACAATTTAAAACCCGTTCGATTCAAAAGTATTGTAGTTCGGTTCAAGAATAGTGTAGTTCGGTTTGAAAATAGTGAAGTTTAGTTCAAAAGAAATGCAGTTCGGTTCAAAGAATAGTGCAGTTCGAAAAAATATGCAGTTCATAGTAGTTCAGTTCAATTCATATTATTACAGTTCAATTCAATTTAGTGTAGTTCAATTTTTTAAGATAAAAAACAGTTGTGTTTAGTTTGTCTAAACTATTTTTTCAATTCAGTTCAGTTTACATGAACTTTTTTTTAGTTCAGTGCAGTTTTTATCAATATAGTGCAGTTCAGTTCATTTTGACCACCCCTAATCATTGTAAAACCAAAGAAATTTAATTAATTAATTAAATAATGATTTGATAAATGTGGGTACTGGGAGCCTTTATGGCATTTAATGTTGACTTTTAGGATGTGGAAAAGTACGAGCTCAAATGGTTGAAAGGACTTGGGTTCGAGTCCTATGTATGCCAAATTGTGTGATATTTAAATTGTGTATTTTTTTGATAATATGATTGATCATGAGGAGTGATAATATAATCCTTGATTTATAAGAATTATCACGAAACATGAATTGGTTGAATGGTTGTGTATTGACTTGACATTGACATGGTTGGGTGCTGGTGAGAACTAGGAGAAGAGGTTTTACAGACCATGAACAATGTTAATTAAGTGAGAAGGAAAGCTCAGTTGAGGAAGCACTAAGGAGGCCATTATTGATCAAGGAAGAAGCTCAATAACCAACAATTTTTAAGCAAGGAATCCAAGTTAGGGGAGCTGAACTTGAATTTGACTGTGTTTATAGTAATTTTGTACACGAAATGAATTGTTGTTATTAATTTTGTACTGTTGTGTCGAATTCTGCAAGTTTCTGGAATTTTTCCAGAAACTGCCTAGCGGGTCTTCAACGCCATCAGGCGACTCATCCCTTTTCTATGCAAATTCTAGGTTCCAAAGAGGAACTGCCTGATAGCATGAACTGACCACCGGGCGACGAATGTGTTTCAGCCCAGTTTCTGTGTATTTTATATGAACCGCCTAGCAGTGACGAAAACTTGTCAGGCGACGCGAGCTAAATTGCTTGATTTTTTATGTTTTGCATGTTCTGGGAATGTAAGGGACTTGTGAGAGTCTCTATGAACTATGATATTGAGTACCTTGACAAATTGGGGTGGGAAAACCTATGTTTACTGCTAATATGATAAATTAAAGATTTTATGGATGTTAGGGTTGTGACAATTTGAAAATTTTGGGTAGTATGATCGTTAAGGTGATTGATAGAAATCCTTTGTGTAATTGAGTAGTAGTTATCTATCTGTGGATTGGAACGTGCTAATTAGAGGTTGTGAGGAAAATGGGTTGATTGGTATGAGATGTTGGTGTTTAAGATTCGCACAGGGTGCAAAACCAAATCTGATTTTTGTCCAAATAGTGAGGCATTGCCTAGCGGCTCATAACTTGTCGTCAGGCGATAATGGTGACAATGGCTTTTGTGGTTGGTGAAGTGTGACTCGAGTTGAAAGGTGCATTCAGAGATTCAAATGGAATTGGATAAGGGAAAAATAAGGTAAAATGGAACCGGTAGAAACCGGTATGCCTTAGGTCATAAAAGTGAATCTTAATTTGTGTTTAAGGTTTGGGAGAAATAAAAATCTTGCGAATACAACTTGAAGGTAAATATGAGTTAATGTGAATTATCAACATGGGTAGGCTATATGGTGTAATCTTAGAAACTTAATTGTCATTGTGATGGGTTAGGATGGTGATTTGGTTTGTTGATATACACTTAGGTCATTAAAAAGGGAATTGGAGATGTGGCTACTATTTGGCATAGGACTTGGAGTTGGGGGCTATCACTGATGAATTGAAACCTGTTTTTAAAGGTTACTGGTGTGAAAATTGGGTGGTGGCCAAATTCAAGAGTGGTTGGTGTCTACATTGTGAAGATAGAAAGGTAGGCACATATATGTTATCCTAGATAAAGGTCTATGTGTGATGGATGATTGAGTAATGTGGTGATGCCTGCAAAGAGCCATTGAATTATTCTATGTTATCCTAGATAAAGATCATCTTATCTGCTTGTGTTTGGCGATGATCGTGTTATGCGTTACACAAGAGCATATGATGTTACAAGTGGTTCTAGTGAGGCATAGAGCTAGAGCGGAGCTAGCGTGGGAAAAGCTTTTTCAGAGTTTCCTTATCACATAGATATTCTTTATGATTTTGTAAACCGTATTTTATTAGATATTGAGTTTTGTAATGGTTGTTGAAATTTATGGATTTTGTAGTAATGACGATGTAATGAACGTTTTTTTTTTAAATTTCCCACGTTATGGGGAAGATTTTTTATAATAAATGCGAGTTTGTATTTATTTCTATTATATTTTATTAAAATTCGTAATATCCGATCGGGATGTTACAATCATTGCTGCTAGGCAATTTTTGACCTACACTATATGAGTCGCCTAGTGGACCATGAACGTCGCTAAGCGGTTTCTAGGCAGAAACCCTGAAACGCGAAAAACAGCGAAAAATGAAAGTAGAAAAAGGCTTCCAAGCTTATACACACCATGAAATACATGATTCACGAAATGAACATTTAAGTGCAACTCCCTTTACCTGGAATTCCCACTCCCAAAAGCAGTCTTAGTGTTCCTCTTACACAACCTTGATCCACTCTTACCTCTTCGAACCAGCCCTCTAATCCTCTCCTTAGGTCCCTAATTTGTGTTCTAAAAATTCCTCTCAACTGCCACACGAGTATCTTCCTTTTCCCCTCAGTAGACTCTCTCTTACTTCATTTTTTTAGCCCTAAGATTTTAATAAATAAAATAAAAACGAAATTAAGGAGTTAATTACCTTCATTAGGTATTAACGTGAAGGCTTCCTGCTCATCCACCTCCTGTAACTACTACTCCTCTACTCCTAGGACGATTAGGGTTTCTAAACATCTACCAACGTAGCAAAAATAATTCAAGCGTAAAAAGAAACTAGTTAGCACTGGCCAAGGTTCAAACTCTCATCGACACAATTACCAACTATATGCATAACCAAGTAGCCATTACATGTTTTATGACATTTCATGCACACATACAGTTTTAAGATCATATCACACGACCATTCATACTAATGACATACATAAGGTTCGAACCCAAATCCTCTAAACACCACCCAACCCACTCAACCACTTGAACTACCATTGCTCCTTGTTATAACTTAGCAAACCAATTCTTTAAGATGTACCTCCATTCCACAATTATTCATAATAAATATTTATTCTTTTATTTAATTTTTTTTTCGAGTCTTACAACCCACTTTGCCATTCCTGCCAAAGATGAATCACACTCTAATCACACATGCCTAGAACCACTAGCCCATGAGATCCCAATAGTCAAAATAGCGTCCATAAACTTGGCATACAACACATTTTTCACATCGAGGTAAAAAGAGAAATCGCAAATGTAATCACCACAACTACCTCTAAAAATGTCACCACAAGCAGGATGACCCTAACAACCTCTAAGAGCTCCATCATTATTAATTTTAATCCATCTCATGTTAGGCATCTTCCAGATGACTTGAATAGGCCTATAGTTTGAGTTTCAAAGAACTTCAAAACAGAAAAGTCAGACATATCATTATAACAATATTCAGTAAAATCAGCATATAAAAAATTGTGAAACACTTGTATAGTTTGTTTTTAAAAGTGAAGGCCTTACCTACTACACAACATTTTAGGTGGAGGGTATTTTTAAATCGTATTGCAAAAAAAGAAAATTTAAGAAAAAGAAGAATAATGTTAGATTGTTATATTTGTCCCATGTGTAGGTCAACAAAGGAATCTACCAATAATCTATTCTTTATTGCTAAAATACATTTTTACTTATTTATTGAGCTAAGGATTTTATGCATATAATTGGGTTTAAGCACCAATAAAATACATGAATTTTGCCTTCGAATATTTGTATTTAACCCATACCAAACCTTTAAATATGTCATGCATAGAATCTCTTCTACCTCCACTCTTATTCTTGAAGATAATATTACTTTTGTGGCACATCTGCACGGACATTTGCCAATAGTAGGATAATAGGCTATTGAAAATAGGAACACTATCAATAGGATTTAGGGTTATGAAAATTTTGACAAGTAAAGGCCTAAATAGTGGGGTTTACCTATGTCATTTTGTTAAGACCGAATACAATCTCTCCTATCTATAAGTAATTTATTGTCTCTCATGGGGTTATGAAAACGTTATATGACTTCATAAAACAAGTGTCTGGTATTCCAAATATAACTGCCTGCTTTTAGTCACCGCAAAAGTATTTGAAAGTTTTACCTTTCTATTATATTTTAATTACTCATTTTGACTCTTATTATTAAATTCTGGTGAAAACATATATGCTATGTATGTTATTTTCTTTAGAATAATTTTGTAGGTAAATTTTTAATTAAAGAAATATCAAGTTTAAAAAAAGTCAAATAAAAATGATTAAAATTTAAAAAACGTCACTTTAACAGTAAAATATGCAAAATTAATTATTTTAAGTTAAAAAACTTTTATTCAAATAGTAAAATTAGAAAATAAACGTGGATAAAAAAAAAGAACTCCCTTTATATATATTATTGAAAGTATGTGCGCGTATTCAATTTTTTTTATATTTTAATTATAGATATTTTTTATTTGTTTTATAAATGATTTTTATTTATTTAATTTAAAAAATAGTTAAATTTTAAAGAAAATGATTAAACTTAAAAAAATCAGTTAAATTTAAATAAACAGTAACTTGAAAAATACAAGTGAAAGAAAAGTGGATAAAAAGAGAGAATATATACATATATTTATATAAATGATTTTTCAACATTGAAATAGAAAATATTAATTAATAATTATTTTATGGAAAATATATTAAATTAGGATAATTAGATTGTTTAGATATGCAACTTAATAAGTAATATTTTTTGTATAATGTAAATAATATATATGTTAACCAATTACTTAATTTTCAAAATTTTATTTTTGTATTAAAAATAAGTATACTCAAACTCTAATAACTTACTTTCATATATTAATTTTGAATCTTTATAAAATTATTCTTTTCTAATATATCATAGAAACTATATATATCTAGAGATAAAAATAACAAAATATATCGTATTTTTTAAGAATTACTAATTATAATATATTAAAGTTACACTACTATAAAAACTCATATTTTCTGTCAATTTTGTTTTGAAATTTTTTTTGTATAAAATACATATAAATTTTGTTATGAAAAAAAAATATTACAGGAAATTGCTGCAATATTTTTGCAAAATATTTTGTATAAAAAATTTTTACAAAAAAGTTTGTAAGAAATACTTACGAATTTTATAATTTTGTAGGAAATAATTATCTACGAAGGAATTACCTGCCAATTAAGATTTTTAGAAAAAAATAGCATAAAAAATTGTAAATTTTTTTAACAAATTTGCAAGAAAAATATCATGTAATATGATAATTTTGAGTAGTGTTATGCGTTTTATATTTTTAATATATAGCAAAATTTGTGATGAAACATGTCATTTTATAAGGATATATAAGCATTGTATTACATATTCAGCATGTCATAAACATGTGAATATTGAAAAATATTACCGTAAAATATGAAGAGAAAGTTCAATAATAAATTCCATGAAATCGTGATATTTAAGTCTAAAATATGTAATTAAGTAATTTCCATATGCACCAAAGGCATCCATACCTAACTAAAAAACTAATTCCTTTCCAATAATCTCTTCTATGTATGTTCCAAAGCAACAATGATTATGAAAGAAGTTAATTGGCTAATTGGTTGAATATCTCCATGAGCCTATGTTGATAATTAACCACCATAACGTGCAGCACGTTTCTACATGCAAAACGTTACCACTTAATTTGAGTATATATTTTGGTCCTATACTAATACTTAATCAAGTGATTATGCTTTAATTGTGGATTAAGGTCGTATTAGATAATCATAAACATTTATATAAATAAAAGTCCGTTTGAAATATTATAAATAGATGAATATTTTAAAATATGTATATTTATTTATTATATGTTCATTATCTCACTAATACTTCATTTACGTTGAATGTTGAAAGTGTCTGATATTGGAAATTTAAGTTGAATGCTAAAGTTCTTATATTGGAAACTTTGTCCATTCAATAGTCGAGCCCATGAAAAGATTTGTCTTATTATAATAAAGTAGATAACATCCTTGAAGTAAGACACATCTTAGGAAGATTACTTGGTGCTTATAAAAACTCGATAACAAAAGGTTAACATAGAATTTTTTTTTTTAAAGTAAAGTTAAGAAAAACTTTGTAATGGTTTGGTTAAAATGGGTTTAAAATGATGTTCAAAAAATACGTGATTAAGTGAAAACATAAACAAAAAATAAGGTCAAACTTAAAACAATGAACTTAATTTGGACCCAAAATGTCAATGGAAGTGCTCAATGAGTGATTTCTTGAAAAAAGAAAACAAAAATACCAAACTTTTTATTTTCTTTACCAAATTTGCGGAAATCAATTTTCGTTCTTTACACATGTTTGACAATTATGCATGTCGCGTTGCATGTTTAAAATTCATTATGTAAGTTTCGAAATTATTAATGGGAAAGCACAAGGAATAAACTAGACTTCAGATATTTCCTTCCTTTAAATTATAGTTTTGGGTTTGTAAAAGAAAGACGTGACAACTATTAAAGTTAGAATATGGTGTTAAACTCGATAAATTTTATAAATTTTCTGAGATTATATTAGATCAGATAAATTAATTCATTAATTTATTTTGATTCATTAAAAACTTAATTTGAAATACAATATAATCCAATCTATCTAATAAAGAATCAATTTGTCCATTATCATTATGGAGAAATATTATAACATCACAACGCTCCATACTATTTCAACAATAAATATACATATAACAAACATCAAGAAAATATTTAAATAGTGACCAATTTTAATGACAATAAATATTAGTAATTATAGTGGCCAATTTAGATATCAAATTATTAAATCAAAAAATATTGGTTATTAAAATAGTCACTATTATAAAATAAAAAATTATATTTGATTTTTCAAATTAGTTACTATGATTTTTGCTACCATAGGAGATTGATCACTAAAAATTAGCTACCTAGGTTTTGAATACCAAAATGAATTAGTTTCTAAATTGGTTTCTAATTAATTTAGTGACCAATTTAGTGATCAATTATAATTTTTTATTTATATAGTGACTATTTTAGTAACCAATAATTTTTAATTTTGTAAATTAGTTTCTAAATTAATCACTATAGTGATTAACTATTTTTAGTTTCTAATTAAGAAATTTCTTGTAGTGTATTTACTATTTTTCATTATTTATATATACTCAATAAAAGAATTTACATGATATATATATATATATATATATATATATATATTACAATCATTCAGGTTCGTTGAAAATAATCTCAGGTCTAAAAATTAAAATCAATATAGATGTGTAAAAGTTAATATGTGAATTAATTACATTTTCTAATTTAACATACTCCATTTCATGCATTTCTAATGAAAACCTATCCAAGATGTTGTAGCAAAGGACAATGACAAGACCCAATCATTTTCCTTGATTGTAAATGTGTGATTAGGAGTAGTATATTTTGTATAGGATTAGCCTTTTATTTATGTAAATAAGTTTTTTCTTTAGGCCTTATATTTGGACCAAACACATATTTCTTTTGAACCGTATATTTTGACTATTTTAGTATAACAATCTCTGATTTAATCGATTATGTAAGTACCATAATCGATTAAAATAGACAACATCCTGTAAATAGTGAAGTTTGTTGATTTAATTGATTATGTAAGTACCACAATTGATTAAAATAGACAGTGTTCTGCAGATTTGTAGATTTAGCTTTTTAACTTGACTCTTGAGTGACCAGAAGCACTAAGGTGTTCTTTGGGCTACATTAGGCCTCAAGCAACCCTAGAAACATTGCTTATGGGCCAAGAAATCCTCTATCTTGCTTTTCAAGGTACATGCATTGGGTCGTTAACTTGTTCATGAATTTGACAACTTATTAGTCACTCTTGAAGAAAATTCTAGAGGTTGCTAGTTTCAAGATTCTTTGCATTTTTATTTTTCAGTTGAGACTTCAGTCAATTCCTCTATTCTATAAATAAGAGTGCTCAAGCATTGTAAAAATAACTTGGAAATAACATAGAGAAATTTTTCCAAATTTGCAGCTCAACCTTTTCTAAGTTCACTAGTGTAACACCCCATTTAAATAATAACTTTAATTTAAATGAAATGTCACACATATAGAATATAAGAGACAAGTCCTGGAGTATAACACTACTCCTTACAGTATCCAGAAATGCTAGAAGAAACCAAGGTACACCACGATGCCAAATACAATTGAAGTAAAAGATTGACAATAAATCAATGAAGTGCCAAGCAATACAATACATGGGTCGTGGCCTTAATGGAAAGCTGGAAATCCAATCTAGAGAGAGACTATGCAGCAGAACCTCCATCACCCTGATGATCACGGGGAGTTCTCACATATGCTCACATCAACAAGTTGATGATCATTGCAAAAAAGAGAAAACCACACAATGGAACATACAACAAGCCGAAAAGGGTAAGCTAGAGTAGAAAATAGTTTATCATACAGTTGCATACAATTTCACAGTCCAAGACGCACATGCCAGCCAATCATGTTATGACTTCTTAAACAATACACTAAGACTCAGACACGACTTATCCGAATACATATAATTAGTCGGATTCAGCAGATGCTTACACTTGTGGTGGACATTCCCTACTCTACCGAGCTGCTCTCCCCCGAGCTAAGTGTTACAATGTCTCAACCCCCACACATAAGGTTAGTCCTTAATGAGTTTCAGGCCTCCTACTACTCTCACCACAAGAGTCAGTCCGCTCTATGTGAGACTAACTGACTCCTTAGAGCGTCAGGATGCAACCTTACCTTGAATCCTTACTAAATTATATATATGGGGCACCACCATGAACTCCCACTAACAGGGGTCATGGAATTACGTCCCGACCACTGAGGCACCACCATGAGATCTCCTCTAGAGATTCATGGAATTATGCCCTAACCACATACACATCATGTTCCAACAACCAGGTAAATACTTATCGTGCATATAAATCTTATGCCAACCTTGATAACCAACCCCCATTCATATTCCATGTCAAATCCATATCAACTCATCATTCTCAATCCATGAAACCATCCATACATGCAACATCCCCAAATCATGTTAAACTCATCCATCACAGACTATAGATTATCTCATTCATACATAATCACCCAATTCATACTTTAAAAGCAAGATCAATACAAACATATAGCCAACATTTGAGAACAAAGAAACAACAGAACAAGCCGCATCCTCGCCCAAGTTCTCGTTCAGGCAAAAAGGTCTCGCTCAAGCGAGCTCCTTTCGCCTAGGCGAGAGCTCGACAAACAAGAACAATGGTCTTCTCCGCATTCTCGCTTAGGCGAGACTTCCCTCGCCTGAGCGAGACATCCACTCGCTCAAAATAGGGTTGGTCGCCTGAGCGACAACTCGCGTAAAAGAGCCTGAGCGAGCCTTTGTTAATCTCGCCTAGGAGAGACACGCTCGCTTGGGCGAGAAAATCAGTGCTCACTATATGGAAACTATATTGCCTTGACGCATACGCCACTGCCTTCTTCTATTGCATCAATACGCAACCCAAACCCAAATGTGAGGCATCACAGTAAACCTCAAAAGGTTTACCCACATCAGGGATAACCAATATGGGAGCACTCGTCAACCTCCACTTAAGCTCTCGAAAGCTTTCCTCACATTTATCCGTCCAAGTGAAAGGTTGGTCCTTCCGGGTAAGCTGTGTTTGAGGCGCCACTATCTTGGAGAATCCTTCTATGAATCTCCTATAGTAGCCAGCTAAACCCACAAAGCTTCTGATCTCTGTTGTTGACTTGGGACTTTCCCACTTAACCACTGCCTCAACCTTGGCTAGATCCACTGCAATGCCCAATGCGGATATCACATGCCCCCAAAAACTGCACCTCGTCCATCCAGAATGATAATAAGATACAAAAGTTACAAAAAAGAAATATATTGAATAATAGAAATCACGAAGAGTTAAGATACATTACGTCCAACCCCCGTGAATAAGGGAGTTAATTACTCTTATAAATTATAAACACTAAAAAAGAATAATGATGAATGTCTCCAACCTCCAGGAATGAGTCTTAACTTTCTCTCCTTTTAGATCAAGTTCCCTCTCCAAAAAGAATTATTTTTAACTACGTGAAGCCTTTTATTTATAAATTTTCCAAAATGCATAACTCATTGTATTAGGCATGAATTTGTACTTGAAGTAACCAACTTTAATATCTAATTTTGTTGATAATTAAATTATTCAATTTTGTTGAGAATTGGTTTTGTTGATATATTTTTTAATCTTCATTTGTAAAATATTTCACAAATAAAAAAACTTATATTTTCCAAAATTATCCAATCAAGTCTTAATCGTCTAATAAAAAATAAAATACTTATCTTTTCTTAAATTATCTAATACAATCTTAATTATCTAATAAAAGATAAAATACTTATCTTTTCTAAAATTATTTAATAATCTCTTAGTTATTTAAAAAGATAATAATAAAATACCAATAAAAGATAAAAACAAACATAATAAAAAATATGATAATGTCAATTATGAATCCCCATTGCAAGGGTAGGCATCCTCACCTTTATCCTTACATGAATCCCATACTCACTAGAACTTTCTTCATCTTGGCAACTATATGTGTCAACACCCCTTAGAATCATGGTATTCTTTCTTGGACATTAAGATGCAACATGACCACTACCAAGATAGTAGAAGCATTTTATATCATTGGTGTGAGTGTGTGACCATGCTCCCTCCCTTAGCTTTTCTTTTTCTTTCTATTTCCCTAAGTTCCTACAAGATTTTTCTTCTACTTGCTTGTCCTCCCTCTTGTAGTCCTTTTTAACATATAAGCTAAAGTGGAGAGTTTTTAAGCATTTTTTCTCAAATGTTGTTGTTTTTGTACCAAGTCACTTAATAAGTCTTGGTATGGAAACAATTCCACTTTATCTTTAATGTCAAGATTGAGACCATTAAGAAACCTAAGATGGTTGTCTCTTCTTGCTCTCTAATTCTCGCCCTCATCATATATAATCCATCCTTTGTCTATATTCCTCTACACTCATGTTCTTTTGTTGGAGTATTTAGAGTTTGTCCATAATCTCCCTATGGTAATAAGATGGGATGTACCTCCTTCTTAAGGCACTTTTCAAGTCATTTCAATATTCAACTTGAGGGGAATTAGTAAGTCTTCTCTCCTCCTTTAGGGACATCCACCAATACATGACATTCCACTAAAAACTAAGGGTGGCCAATGGCACTTTTCTATCCTCACTCACTTGGTGGAAAACAAAGAGTTGCTCCACCTTCATTTTCCAATCTAGATATGCTTCAACATCTTATTTACCATGGAAATGAGGGAGATATACCTCAACTTTCCTTAGAGTATGCTCATGCTCACACTCTCTCCTAGTTCTTCTTGATGGAGGAGGTTGAAACAACTGATGTAATATCCCTTCGCTACACTAGTGATCTAACGTAACACTCATAAATTGGGTGAGAAAATAAACGAAACTAAAAAGCTAAAAATTGAAGAAAAGTAAATGTAAGAAAATAAATTATATAAAACAAGAACAAATAAAATAACCAACTAAAGTGGTGACTCAAATTGCTATAATCTTTACTTAAGTGGTCATTGTCTTGTTCTCAACATTCTTAAAGTGTTTTTATGGTAAACTCAATTTTTTCACCCTATCTTGAACACGAAATAACCTATTTATATTTCATTTCCTTTTTGACATTTAAGCCAAAATAAAATTAAAACTTTACATATTAATTAGAATAATTGTCTAAATTCGTCCATGTTGCATTATTTTTGTCTACTAAGCCCACGTCTCCATCAGTTACTTCTACTTAATTTCCTTTTGATCTTCATGCAACTTTTGCTTTTTGTTTTTTGAATGTTTTTTTTTTATATAAAGGTTGAGTTTTCCTATCTCTCTCGATCATCCCATGACTTCTTATGTGATCATTTCTTGATATTCTATGCTTCATTGATCCTTCTTTTGATTTCTTCATTACTTTCAATTTCTTTACTTCCTTTAATATCTTTCTTTCCTTTTATTGCTTTGTCTCGATCGCTTTTTGTCGATATCCATATCCTTGACAAAATAAAACAACATGTAATCAGAAGCAACAACATGAATTATGTAAAGACTACGTTTCTGAAATAGGAGTGATCCAAGATCATTTAAACACTTTTTTTGTTTGCTTCAATTCTCTTCCTTTTAGTTCTTTTTCACCCCTCATTTTCCATATACGTTATAAGTTGAACTTGACAATCGAAATAAATTTATAATATTGTTATTATTAATAACTAATAAAATCATCAAACTTTTCATTTATTTCTACTGCTTTTTATTTAATATATATTTTTAAAATATTATCATTGTTATTATTGCAAACTATAAATATTTAAATAACTTAGAAAAATAATTTATAAGTTACTTTTTGCTTCATTAGTTGGACATTCACCACCTCGGACATCTTATGCCATAGTAATATGCCATTAAATAAAGAACGAAAAAAAAAAAAACAAAAACACAGCTAGAAAATACTTTTGGGAACAACTTTACTCTCTGGTATGATTCGAAAAGTATTTTTCAGAGTTTGTTATAAAAATAAATTCATGTTAAAAATTGTTGTCAACAAACTATAAGAAACAAATCTTAACTTTATACTAACTGAATGAGAAATTTGATAGAATTATTTTGTAAGAATGAGTAAACTCAAAACAACACAGTGAAATAAGATGTGGGTAAATTTTCATTTACAAAATTAATGAAAGAGATTTTTTTTAATTAAATTCTTACTAATTTTAGCTTTTAAATGATTTTGTTTTTATTGTTTTTCTAAAATTAAAATAACTATTTTGTTACATGGCCTAAACTGTCCATTGAAAATACTTCTTCACCGTAGCTTTCTCTTCAATCAATGATGCACTAAATCTTTTGACACAGGAAATGAAGATGTCTTCCTTCAATTCAAACACTTTAAGGTTCAAAGTATCGGGTGTCTATAATGATATTATGACTATATGCATAAAATTATAATAAATATAGTATTGAACATATAAAGATTACCTAGAAAACAATATTATATATGGTATATTTGCACATTTTTACCTTTATGTGCCTACATTACACATGTGTCTAGAAAGTTTGGATTTTGCTAACTTGGTTTGTTCACCTATAATCCTTGATTAACCAATGCTAACCTTATCTTGAGAAGGTGATAAGGTTTAGGTGTACGTTGTTACTATGGCCAAGATGTTTATACTACTATTATATACATTATAATAGTTTATGTATTTTTGCTATTAGAATTAATAAAAGACTTAATTAAATTTTGAGTCTTTGATAAGTTAGGAAACTTTAACAGAGTTCCTAATAAATTTTGAATGATCTGTTGAGTACTCAACAAAATTATATTTTTTTAATTTGGTCCGTACTATTTAATTTTATTGTTAATTATGTGATGTGACAATTAATTAGGTGATATATGAGTACTCTCTTACTCTCTCATCTTACATAGTTGTCTTAGCATATAGATTTATAGTTTTATGATATTATAATTTTATAATTTTCAAATTTCAAAATTTTATAATTTTATAATTTTATAGTGTTATATTTTATAATTTTATATATTTTCTAAACTCAAATCATAATTAAGTATTAATAAACATAAAAAAAATTCACAAAAGATTGTGAGTGTAATTAGAGTTTAGACCATTTTTTTTTATAAAAGAGAATATTTAGTAATAATAAAAAAAACTAAAGAAAAGGATAATGTAAATAACAGATGGGGAAGAATATCAACGTGTAAACTATTTCTTTCTGTAATCTAAGAATTTGTATATGTATCTCCATAAATTAAGAAAATTTAAATTTACCTTAATAATGTGTTTGGATGAAGTAATTTAAAAGAGTAATTCATTTATTTGGAGAATTTGAATTTCTTTTGAGTAAAATGACTTGTTTGAATGGGGAAATTAAAAGAGAATTGAAATTGAGGAATTTTAAGAAGATATTTCAAATCACTAAAATAGTAGAATTTGAAATTCACTCAAAAAAGAAAGGAAATTGAAATTCCACAATTTGTGAAATTCCTCATTGTTCAATATTGGAAGTGTCAATTGGACCTAGACGACCCAGATGACCTAGACAGGTCAGGCCAGTCCGACGACTTATTGGCTGAGCCGACCAGATGATCCTGATAGACCGAGCAAGCCCGACGACACAGATGGGCGGGCCTAACTACCAAAATGAGACAGGTACGCTCGAAAACCCAAACAGGTTGGGCAGGCCTAACAACCAAGACAGGTCAGGCAGGCCCGATGACCCAAACGGGTTGGGGGCCTGATGAACCAGATGATCTTGACAACCCATACGAACCAGGCTGTCCAAATTTTGAAATTCATCCAAATTTGGCTGAGTTGACCTCGACCAAAATTTGGTGTAGTCTGCACCGGCCGAAATTTGGTGGAATGTGACTTAGTTGGCTCCGATCTAAATTTGGCCAAATTGGACTGAGTTTACATGAGCCAAAATTTGACCAAATTTGGTTGATTCAGCTCGATCAAAATTTGATCGAATTTAAATATTTTAAGGTTACAATTATATTTGTTAAATTTAATTTCAAAAATTATATTTTAAATAAATATTATTAAAATGAAATTTTAATTCATAAGAGAAATTCAATTATTTTATCCAACACAAGAGATTGAAATGTAAGGTATTTCAATTACTTTATCCAAACAAAGTATTTAGAAAATGAAGGGAATTCAATTTCAAGAATTTCAAATGCAATGTATTTCAATTTCTTAGAATTGTTGAAATGCTTCGTCCAAACACAAGGTATAGGAGCAACGTCAAACTGAATTTATCCTACATGACAATATGTGTATCGTCATTAAGGTAGGATTAGTCTTTTCAGCATCTAATAGGCTAAATATGAAAATTATAGGGTTTCTGCTTGTACCCCAATCCTTTCTCATGTACTCTCAAATTCCTTCATCAATTACATTTATATCTTTACCAACCAAGATCGGTAAGATAATTAAAAAAAAGTTATTATGTGTTGTTTATCCGTTGTTTCTTCACTAAAACTTGTACCTCCCAATTTCTCACGTTTTCAAAACATAACCTCTGCCTCTTCCTTCTTTCATCTTGCTATGGTCCCTTGAGTTTTTGTTGTGGTCCCTCCGTTTGAATCTTTTGTGGTCCTTTGCACTCGTGTCTCTTCTCTCTTCCTTCATCCACATCAGGTACGAGTTCCCTGAATGTTTTTTTGCCGCCAACATGTATCTTTTTAACGCTCTACAATGCATATACATGTTTTTGGTTGTTTGTTGATATAAGATGTTCAATATTTAATCATTCTTTGGCTTCTTTTATATTCATGATGCATTGAAAGTGGTTGAAAAAATAAATAACTTGATTAAATACCAAATATGGACCTTTGGTTAAGAAAAAAGTTATAAAAAACATACCGGATGTCAACATCCAGTACTGCTCAAAATTTACAGATGTGGTCATTCGTAGTATAAAACAGAAAACACATGCCTTAAAGTGACTACCGGATGCTGAGATCTGGTTTGTATCTTTTACATTACGATGTTGACCTCCGGTTGATATACAAAACGAATGTCAACTGTGCATTTCACCGGATGTCGAGATCCAGTGTTTGTGAAGTCCATCGATGTCAACCCGTGAACCAGATGTCGACTTCCAATTCACTTATTGGGGGTACATGAGAATAAAAACGGATGTCAACCCTTACACCGGATGTCGAGATCTAGTTTTGATGGAAAGCACAAATGTTAATTAGTGAACCGGATGTCGACATCCAGTTCACTTATTTTTAGGTCCAATTTTTTTTTTATAGTTGCTTACTATGTATTTTTGGCGTTGTGATTTTTGTATATGTCTTATATGATTTTCTTAGTTTTACAAATATTCATTTATTAATTATAATTTTGTATATATTTTTACGAAAAGCATTGGGGTACATGGAGAATGAAAATGAATGTTTGCATTACATTGGATGTCGAGATCCTGTGTTGATGAAAACCATAGATGTTAATTAGTAAACCGGATGTCAACATTCGATTTGGGTCCATTATTTTTATTTTTTTTAATAATTGTTGACCAAGTATTTTGGTCTTCTACTCGTATTTGATTTTTTTATATATATATATATATATATATATATATATATATATATATATATTCATTTATTATTTCTATACTAGATCTTGACCTCCGTAACTTAATATCATATTGTGGATGTCGACATCCATAATGGTGCAGTATCAATGCCACATCCGTGAATTAAAACTCAAAACATATGAACCAAATGTCGACATCTGCAATTCAATTGTCTCAATCGAATGTCGACATCCGTAATAGAACAATTTAAGTACCACATCCATAATGAAAACTAAAAAAACATGAATTGGATGTCAACATCCACAATTCAATTACTTGAACCAGATGTCAACATCTGTAATATTCCAATTTACTTGCAACATCCGCAAAAGAAAGTTCAAAAAATGTGAACCAGATGTCGCCATCCACAATTCAATTGCTTGAACCGAATGCCGACATCTGTAATGGTCCAACTTAATTGCCACATCCGGAAATGATAATTCAAAACATGAGAACCGGATATCGACATCCGTAATGTCCAACTTAATTGCCACATCTAGAAATGATAATTCAAAACATGTGAACCGGATGTCGACATCCGCAATTCAACTCCCTGATCGAATGTCAACATCCGTAATGGTCTTTTTCAGAAAAAAAATGTTACGGAAGTTCACTTCCGCTATTTCAAATAACATATTCAAACTAGGCAGCGTCTCGTTTACAAATTTAAACATGGATTACATAGATAAAATATACAAATGATTAAGTAGACGAAGGATCAACTTAATTGGAATGGAAGGAAGCTAGAAAGGATGTGAAGCACAACACAACACAAAATAAAGCATCCGGAGGCTGCAACTGCTATAATGCCAATTAATCAGAGGGGAGAGAAGAGAGAAAAGGAAAATGACATATGTAAGAGAGAGAAGGGGTTGCTGCCGCACAAAAGGAAACTAGGTCAAAGGAACGCATGAGTGGGTACTATATTAAATCTAGGAGAAAAAAAATGTACTCTTTACTTTTTACTCTGAAGGGCAAAGTAAGGATTAAATAAGTTTTTGGAGGTACAAGGAAAAAGGATTGGGTACAGGGAGAAGCCCCCAAAAATTATAAGGTGGAGAAAGAATTTGCTCATCATGTATTATACGTAAATGGATTCGATTCTAATAAGTACAATTTCCTCCTACACCTCTATGTATTTCAACTTGCACTCTCATAGAATTATGAGATGTCTTATTTATCCTTATATTCTTTCTTCTATACCTACGCACTCCTCTCTCTTCCCGAAGTCCTTTCTTCCTCTACCTACACTGACACCCTTCACTCATCACTTTCTTCTATCCGAAATACACATATAAAAAATACATTATAAATTTCATAATCTAGAATATGAAAACAAAATTTGTATTCTAAATTATAAAATTCAAAATAAATTTCATAATCTAAAATATAAAAACAAAATGTATTTTAAGTTTGAAAATTCAAAACATATTTTTTATTTTATATGATAAAATGCGCGATCCAAAATACAAAATTTATATTTTGAAATATACAATTCAAAATACCGCATTTAAGAATATATAATCCCGAATATCTAAGTATATTTCGAAATTCAAAATAAAAAGAAGATGAAATTAGAGGTGTAGGAAGAAATTATGGATGTGCAGGAAGAAGCTTGCGAATGAGTAATTAAAGCCCAATGAGTGGGTTTGAGCCTCCTATAACAACTATCGCGGCGGCACAGCACGAAATTAGGGTTTAGCATTCCATTTAGCTATCTATAAAATCGTGGCACCACTCCTCATGCCCATATCTTCCTTCTCTTCCGTCTTTGAAATTGGGTAAGGCTTTTTGTGTTCAATACTAATTCTTTTCGTTCTGCAACTGTTTGAGTGCTTCTCATTCTATGTTTTGGAAGTTTTTGTTGAAAAGAAAGCCAATTTGCAGAGCAAGTGCGTGTATTATGTAAAAATGACGAAACTTGCATTGAAGGTTGGCGAAAACAATTGCGATTCTCCGTGCCTATCAGATTCACTTTGTTTTGATTATGGCCTCGAACAAGTCGCTAAATTTTTTCGATTTTTCTTTCCTTTTCATCGATTGTTTTAACTGATTTTTTGCAGGGTTTTTTATTTTGTGAATGGATTGAAGTTAAGGTCTTTGAATGTGTTTTGATGATTAAACGAAGCTCTTAATCTGTATTCTATGCTGATTTGGTTTTATAAATTTGTTTTCAAACTTTATAAAATTAATTATTTAATTATTGTAAGCGTGAAAAATGTGATTATTTGGAAAATATGGTCATCTATAAAGCAAATTGGTTTTTCTATACCAAGATTGTGTCGGAAGATGACTAAATTCATCTTTTGTCCTCCATGCCGTTTAAACACATGAAGTCCTGTGTTCATGTAGTACCATAACATCGGGGATACACATCATGATTTTATTTTATTTTGATGTTCTTCTATATGTTTTTCTCAGGAATTTTTTTTATCATTTATGTGATAAGTTTAATTTAAAATGATAGGAACTAAAAGTTAAGGAATGAATGAAAAATTTAGATCAAATTTGTTTAATAACGGTAATAAGAGAAGAAATAGAAAGATACTTATTTAAAACAAAGCAAAATAAATACAAATTCAATATTAAAGATTAGTGTCAAAATATAACTAGAGATTACACATTACTTTTCACTAATTAATTAGTATTCAAAAACATTACCCACCTTCTACTCATTAATTAGTATTCAGAAGAAGTTTACAGGCCACTTTCCTATATGATGATTTTGTAGAATTTAGTTTTCTATTAAACAAATGACATCAGGAAAACAAATAATTAACTAACATTACATTTATGCATTTATATCTTTAATACCTTTCAAACTCAAGGGAAAATACTTCTCCAAACAAAATCTTACGCATTGAGTTTATTTCTAAGTAGTTCAAAATCCGAAAAAAAATAAATCAAGTGTTCTTGTGCTTTATTTTAGAGTTGAAAATAAGGTTGTGTTATATCAACTTAACTTTGATTGTCGAGTATGACAGAGTAAAGGAAGAAGTATATAATTATTTTAAAACAGATGAATTTAAATAATTTTTCTTGAAGATTAAGAACAATAGATGCCCAAGTAACATCACATGTAGGGTGACAAAAGAATTTGACATCAATTGCTAGACTTTGTGGAAAACATAAATCAAGACTTTGGTCACCTTTGATTTTAGACAGGTTGTGTGAAGAGACCATTAGGAGATATGTATACTGAACTTTGGTCACCTTTGATTTAGTCAAAATGAATATATTTACTTTAATATTATCACAAGAATATTCTTAGAAAAGATATTTGATTTCAATACATAAAAAACAATCAAGCTTACCTATCTGAGAGAAAAACTAAATGAAACTTTTGAGTGAGTTGTTGCATAAGAGATACAAAGATGTTGGTGAACATATACTAACATGTAGATGTGAGTCATGTTGATAGGTAAATAATGTAAGATCACATTTGTTGTTGGTAAAAGAAGTAAGGTGCAAAAGAGTTGTGGTGAGTTTGTCAAACCACTATCCAACTGCTTGTTTTATGTCATACATGACTTAAGTCTACATAACAAATGACTTAGATTTAAGAGGTTAGAAATGACTTTGATTTAAGAGGTTAGACCATGTACACGGTTTCTTCAAGTTTCTTCAAGAGTGCGATTTGTCAACAGATTCATCACCATTTTTTTTTTCTTTTGAAAAACTCATTTTCAACTAATTGTTTTTCCATTAAGGAGTCCAAGTCCCAAATTGTGAAAAACAAGAAACAACATAAGAAGAAAATGTTGAATTATGTTTTAAAAAGTTTTGCAATTGTTTTGTTGTATCTTGTGTGCAAGCAATATCACATGATATATGATATTGAATGAACATGTGCAAAAAGTAAGATGATTTGGCAAATCTAGTTTTACGTTTTCCCTTCCTTAGTTAGTTACACAAGTATAACATACAATGTAAAAGTTTGAGGAAAATAAGAGATATTCAATATTTATATATTGGTTTGTTTAATTGCATAAATGACGACTAGTTCTTAATCCATAAGCTTACTCACATTGCAAATTATGTACAAGTATTCTTTTCCAAATCACTCTTGACTCAATCAAGTATTCTTTTATCAAGTCATTCATAACTTAATTAATTTTTCTCTTAACAAGCCACTTATGTCTTAACCTAAATATTCTTTTGACTCCCAACAACTCTTTGTTAACTCCATTCGAGTATTTTTTTATGCAAGTCACTTTTGGCTCAACTAAGTATTTTTTTTGACAAGTCACTCATGACTTATAATGACGCATAAGCTTGAGTGATCAACAAATGACCATCTTAGCTCATTAGAGGGAATAATGCCCTTTGACATGTACAAATGTTTGACTCTCTCAATTAGTTTATTGATATGAACACAAACAATGTTCTCATAAAATATTTTAGGACACAAAATTTGAATAAGAGATGAAACTTGCAAGATGGTCGCTCTCCTCTCTCATCTTCTTCTAAAAAGAGTTTTTATGACATCATAAGAGATGATCGTTGTAAACACTTTTCTATCCATTGAGTATCTTTTAACTCACTAGTTTGTCTTTTTTTTTTCTTCTTCTTCTCAATATCGTTTGTTGATCATTGCCATAAAATAGTGTTTAATGTACTTTATGTGCCAACACCCAAATTTGTTTGGGCGAGTAAAATTTTTATTTTCAAAAAATTAAAAAAATGATAAAAATAAGGAGTTTAAACAAAAGTTTCTTAAAAAAAATTAAATTTTTTTTGATATTTTAATTTTAGAAAATTACTAATTTTTAGAAAAATGGATAATATAGATAAAAAAAAATAAACGAGTTCGAAACTGAAATCACCTTTACATGTCCTTTTTACATATTTCCATACCATTTTGCATTTTACAACTTTCATATTTTATTTTAGGATTTTCTTCCTACACCCCTAACTTTTCTTCCTACACCTCTAAGTTTTCATATTTCCCATATTATCCTTAAAATTTGACTGAAGTTTGACCGTTGACTAGGGTAAAAACCTATATGATTGTTACCATCTTTCTTTCCTAGTCGTGTGGTGCACATACCTTTTTTTTTTCATCTGGTCTTAATTTCCTCACCCCCTTTCTCACATCTCCATCACTTTCTTTCATTATTATGAGAAGCGGAGGAGCCTTATCGTCACTGGTTTCATTTTGGCGAAGGTAAATTCTTCTTTGTTAAGTGGTTTAGGGTTATTTGGGGTTTTGGATGTCTTAAGAGATGGTGAGATCTAGTTTTTAAGCTGTTATATTTTCGCGTTTTGAGTTTGGAGAGCGAAACTCGTCTTCATTAGCTTATAGATGGTGGAACCACCGGTTTTCGTAAACATTTTTCATTTAGGCTTATAGGAACTAGCAGTACTAGTTTTCATAAGCTGGTATGTTCCGGCTTGTAGGATTTAGTAACACCGGCTTTCGTAAGCCGGTTTGTATTCACCAACTTATAGGATGTGTTAATAACGATTTTCGTAAGCTAGATTTTGTTCCCCAGCTTTTAGAATGCAAGACTACTGGTTTCTGTAATCCAGTTTGTTTCTACCAATTTTTACGATGCGATTTCGCTAACTTTCGAAAGTCGGTTTGGTCCTACACATTTCAAAATGGGTTTCTTTTTTTTTGTTTATCTTTGTTGGTATATTTTAATTCATAAGTTTTCTTTTGCAGATATGGGAAGAACTCGCGATGCTCATACAATTCGAGGAGAGAGATCTAACCAAGTTCAAGGAGAGAGTTCTTAACATTTTTACTATGGCAAGGCAAGGTTAGTATTGTTGTTGAAGTTTTTTTTTTCTTTTTTTAATGATATGTGTTTTTAATTTATATGGTTTGATGTGTAAGTCTTTTGTCTAGGACCGAGGGGAGTTAAAATTGATTTACTATGGTAAAAAAATATAATAAATTAGGAGTTTATCACCTTAATGTTGAGGAGTTTGTTGTGAATTTTGGATTAATGCATCTTGTGACATATCATATGAGTATGCTAGGCTGATATCTGCCTTTGGTGAGATGGGTGTGACACTTGATTATACTTATAATGAGAAAATTTTGTCCCACTGTCCCTCTAGATAATGTTGTTGTTCTGGCACTACTAATTGAGTTGTTAGGGGTGGACCCGACAAAGGCCACTGAACTAAGACAATGTCGCGATGGGCCAGTTTTCAGAATCCGAAACATGATTGATGATGCTACACCCCTTCCTTCCCGGTTTTCAAAATTCGATGGCTACGACTTTTAGGATCCAGTATGGACGAATTTCATATTCTAGTATACACGGGTTTAGGCCGAATGAATTTTATAATATGTCTTCATCAACTTTCAAAATCCGATAGTGTCGATTTTCATTCTTTTGTGAAATCGGTGAACACTTACCGAAGATATACTACACAACTACACCCCAATCACTCAAAAAATAAAAAAATGCTCTTAAAATTGAAATGAAAATGTTACCTGGAATCGGTGAACTTGAACAATAGGGAGAAAGAGAGAAAATGGAGCAAAGCTGATCCGAATAGATGAACAAGATTGTTGAAGAAGAAGAAGAAAGAAGAAAGAAACAAGATTCTTGAGGAACATCTCTAATAAGAGAGAAAAACAAGCAACTTAAGTGGTGGATGAGTTTAAGTGGGGTGAAAAGCATCAAAGGTGCATGTTTAAGAAGGTGAAAGTTATTGAGCACAGTAAATAAAGGTTACTGCTTACCTATTTATATAATAATTTATATATACTGTTTGTAGGGATATTATGGTCTGTGCAACAAAACTTGGGGGTGCTGGAAGAAAAATTGGGGTTGGAGGAAGAAAGACCCTTTATTTTCATATTCATTTTCTTTCTGGCCCACTTCGTTTCATTGGTTTACTTCCACCACCCATCTTCACCATTCTATCCAAAACGGCTAACAACTAAATGTTTTAGTATCTACCTATGATGCACAAATATGATACGTGTATCAGACACGACACTGATACATCGATACATTTATTTTAAAAATCATAGGATACGATAGTGATATATGAATATTGAAAAATGTACAATAATTCTTAAAAACATAATAAATATATGATTGTTATTGTGTGAATCCAAATTAAAACTATATGTACTAAAGTTATCCACATAAAAAATATAAATTATTGTCATCATGAAAGTACCACTACAAGAAAATTCTTAAAAAATGACCAATTTTAGTAACCAAAAATAGGTTAGAGATCAATTTCCTAATTAGAAACCAATTTAAAGATCAATTATTTTGGTAGCCAAAATCTTGGTAGCTAATGTTATTGCCTAATTTAGAAACCAATTATTTTGGTAGTCAAAACCAATTTAGAAACCAATTCATAATGAATAATATTTTAATTATCAATTTAGAGACCAATTATAATTTTGTAGAACTATTTTAGTTGGCAATAATTTTTAGTCCTTAAATTGGTCACTATATAGTGACTAATTATTATTTTTTATAAAATTGGTTATTGTTCAAATATTTTCTTGTAGTGTACTATGACTTTATAAATTATATATCTCATTGATAAGTATTGATAAAGTATCTTAAAGTATCATACATGAATACGTGACCTAAATTGAAGTAACGGCGCATCATAAGTATCCTCACACACAGCTAGACATTTTCCTTTTCATTCACTAGGTGCCATGTGTCACTCTTTGATTGGACCTTTTTTGTCTGTTTTTAAGTGTTAAGTACATAGCCATGTTTTAGGCACGTGATGCTTCAGAACCAACGTTTATTTCACCTCCACTCCAGATTCCTTTAACGGTCCCGTTTTCTCCTTTCCAAATACTCTCTTTCTTTGACCATTATTTGTAACGTGCACGGAATTTTAAAAATTATAATATATTTATTAAATTAATTTAAAATTATAAAGATATAACTAAATTTAATATAAGTATTTTATTTTATAAAATAAAATAATAATCTTTTAATTATTTTTTAAATGAAAATGTATTTAAGTTATTTTTTATATATTTTTAATAAAATGTATTGAGTATAATTATTTTAAACAATATATTAAGATTGAGGTAAACAAAATTAAGAAATCAAATTCAATTTTAAATAAATATTTAGTGTAGAAAAATGTAAATAATAGATTCTTTAACAATAAAAATGATGAACAATACAAAAATTGTTGAGTAAATTCTCTAAAAATATAAAGGTTATACGATATAAAGATTATGAAGAGTAGACGATACAAAACTACAAATGATAGGCCATCATATAAATGTAAGAATAGAGTCTCTTAAAATACAAATGTAAAACGATGCAAAAAAATATAAATAGTAAAAGGTCTAAAATAACAGGAGATAGACCATGAAGAAAAATATAAAGAATAGACTTAGTAAAAATACAAATGTTAGATACAAATGTTAGATGTTTGGTGGACTCTTCTATTGGAGTCATTTCTAAGAGTTACTTTGGATTTTAAATTTTAAATTTAAACTATTACCATACTTTTGTATTTTGTTTTTGTAATTTTGAACTTCAAATTCAAACTTTATTATAATATATTTCAAATTTCAAATTTGGCAATATGTATTTTTATTTTAGGAAAAAAATTAAATTAAAATTATTAGTGATTTTTATATCTTTAAAATTTTTAAGAATTTGTAATTTTTACTTTGTAATAATACATTAATGTTTATGTTATCGAAATTATTTTTTAAAATATTGTTTAAGCTTTTTTGAAAGGTAAAAAGTATAATACTTGTTCAAAAGCATTAAAAAATTCATTAAAAGGCTTGATTTTTTTTTATAGTTTTTTTATATTGAATTTTAAATTTAAACTTTAATATCATATTTTTACTAATATTTTACTAGTTTGAATTTTAAATTCAAAGTTTGTTACCATATATTCTGAATTTTAAATATTTTACCATATTCTCGAAACTTGGTTACCATTATATTAAGGTTAGAATATACATTTGGTCCTATTTTCATTCAGTTTTGTTATTATAGTTATTCAGTTTTTTTAATGTTTTTAATTTTCTTAATTTTTTGTTTTAATTTTTGAAAAAGTGTTTATGTATCAATCCAAGAGCGTGTCATGTGTCAATCCAACGGTGTGTCACATGTCAAAGTCAATATATTATATTGAATTTGGTCCCTATATTTTTTATTTTGTTTAATTTAGTCTGAATTGTTTTCTAACATGGAGCATTTTTGTCTCTCTCCAAATTGAGACAAAATTTAATTTTTATACAAATGTTTATAATGATGTTTTTATTTAAATTCACATTTTTATAAAATATTTTGGTTGAGGGTTATAATTAGTTTAAAATTAGAATGAAAATGTTAAGAATGATGACTAATTTCAAAATTTTAGATCAATGGTGTTAATTTTCATCCTTAAAATTTTCGTTCTAATTTTAAACTAATTGTAACTTTAAACAAAAAATATTTAATAAAAATGTGAATTTCAATAAAAACATCATTATAACTTTTATATAAAAATTAAATTTGAATTCAATTTCGAGAGGGACAAAATTGCTCAATTATAAACAAAATTGAGACTAAATTGAATAAAAATAACAAATACTAGAGAAAACACAGGCCTAATAATGCTTAACGTCCCATTTAATAATTACGATTAATTTAAATGTAACATCACATAGGATATAACGTAAAGAGCATTGTCATGGAGTATGAGTGTCACTCCTTACAATTATCCAAAATACACAGAGATAAAACTAAGGCACACCACGATGTCATTAACAAAAGAAGGACAAGAATAAACGTTTTGACAACTATCCAAAAATATATGGTCATAGAGCAAGGACAATACACATGCCACAACCTTAAAGAGTACTCGGAGTAGGGAATCCAACCCAAGGATAGCTACGTAGCGGAGTTTCCATCACCTTGATGATCACTAGGGGTTTCCACATCTGCTCACATAAATAAATTGATGATCATTGCAAAAGGAGAAAATCACACACAAAACACACAAGCAAATAGAAAGGGTAAGCTAAAGTAAAAAGGTTTTATCATATAATTAAGCATGCAATTTAAAAGTCAAGAATACATGAGTCAACCAAGCATGTGATAGCAACCAAGCAAGACTCTAAGATTCCATTATATGGATACATATAATCAGTCAGATTCACTAGATGCTTGCACTTATGGTGGCCTCTACTGCTCTACAGAGCGATTGCCAATGAGTTTCACCCTACCATGCACAAGGTTAGCCTTCAAACATCTAAGGTCATTATCCTGCTAAAGACTAGGGCCTCCTGCTACTCTCACCACTCGAGTCAGTATACTTTACATGAGACTAACTGACTCTTTAGAGAGTTTTAGGATGCAATCCTTACTTGAATCCTTACTTAATTATATACTGAGGCACCACCACAAAACCTTACTAAGAGGTTCATGAAATTACGTCTATTACCTGAGGCACCACCATGAGTTCTCACCAAGAAGGTCATAGAATTACGTCCATTGTATGAGGCACCACCATGAACTCTCACCACGAGGGTCATGGAATTACGTCCATTACTTGAGGCACCACCATGAGCTCTAACCACGAGGGTCATGGAATTATGTCCATTATATGAGGCACCACCATGAGCTCTCACCACGAGGGTCATGGAATTACGTCCATTACACAAAGCACCACCATGAATCTTACCAAATGATTCCTGGAATTACATCATAACCATACCATAGCCATGCTTCACCAACCAACCATAGAGTTATCATGCATATCAATCTCATGCCAACATATAACCAACCATCCAATCATGTTTCATACGCATAATCATACCAAACTCATCAATTTCAGCCTATAAACCATTTAATACATTCATATTCACCCAATTCATGCTTTCATAGAGTAACTCAATCAAACATGTGGCCATCAACCAAAACAGAGGAGAAAAAAGCACCCGAGCACATCCCTGTCCAATTCTCGCTCAAGCTAGAAGCCCTCGCTCAAGCGAGCTCCCTTTGCCTATGTGAGAACTCGAGCAGTGGAACAATGAGGTTCTCGTGTGTTCTCACTTAGGCGAGACCTCCTCGCCTGAGCAAGATGACCCCTCGCTAAAAACGTGAGCTCTTTGCCTGAGCGACAACGAGGGCTAAATACTTGGGAGGGTTCCTGATACTCTCGCTTAGGCGAGACCCACTCGTTTGGGCGAGAATACCAAATTCTCTCCACTGTTCACGCAGGCAAAAACAGGAGTTCATCCAGAACAATGCATAGTGTATTTTCATTTCATCACAAGCACCAATCAACACATAAAATACGATTTAAACACCCAAACAATCATATGATTCGAAAAACATTTAAAAGTTCTAGCTTCCCTTACTTGGAAAATGCAAGCCAAAGACGAAACCCAAGCCAGCGAGAACTACAACTCCAGGAGCATATTTGTGAGGTGAAGTAGAAATGGGTTGAGCTAGCTTGACAAAGAAGTAGAAACCAAACCCTAGCAGAGCTTGCTGTTGCAGTTCTAAGAGGGGGGTGGGGTGGGGAAAGGGACCTATTTTTCTGAAAAGTGGTAGAATGAGAGGGTTAGGACTGATTTAAGGGTTTTGGGAACCCTATGGGCCAGCTTTAGGCCTAACAAATTAGACTAGACCCTTAAACTTTTAGGGCAAAAAAAATAGTGGGTTTTACCGTATTCATATTTTTTAATTTTCACAAAAATTTGAGTTAAGATCAATTAAAAATATATAATTATTTTTTAAAATAGTTGTTAAATTTAAAATTAGAAAAATAAAATATATACGCAAAAAAAGTTTTTAAAATAATTGTTAAAGACAAAAAAGACTTTTAGAACAACGATTAAAGATAAACTATTTATAAAATAATTAAGTTTTAAAATAATTAAGGGTAAAATTGGCATAATGAAATGTGGATACAAAAGATGATATATCTTTATACATTGTTATAGATACAAATCAAATTGAATATAAAACATTGATTATGACATGTGGCATGCTACTAGGTTAACACATGGAATTTTTTTTAAAAGTTAAAATAAAACAAAAAACCATGAAACGACACGTGACCATCATTGTTCATTACCATTAATTATTTAAATGGCGTTAACAAAAAATGATCAAATTAAACAAAATTTGATAATAATTAAGACATGACTTAATAGAAAACAATTTTATGACTAAAATGACAAAACTGAATGAAAATAAGAACCATGTGAATATTTTAACCTTATATTAAAAAGTTGTTGGTTATAGATTGACATTTGTATATAATATTGATATCGATATTGATTACAAATCCATAATAATAATAATCCTAAACTTTCAAAGGATTCGAAAAGGCGGATCTCTCATTTTCTTTCAAAATGCAAGAGCTTCTTTGTCTTAACTAATCTCGCCTCCACCACCAGTGCCTTAATGGTGTGACCCCTGTGTGAGGGTTTGTTCCTTAGTTGGTTTCTCTCTCTGGCAAACATTTATTATGCAGTCACTACATTCGAAACTTAGCTACTATGTGTTATTGATGAACAAATGAACCATTCATTCTTTGTGGTTTACTGTGTGTTTGTTCTTTTTAGAGTAATAAGGATGGTGGAATGAAGATGATTGAATTGTTGTTGGTGATTTTTCGTTGAGGTGATGGATCTGTGATGGCTTTTGCAGGTGAATGGTGTTGAGTTGTAACATAGGAGTCTTTGTATTTTTTTTTTGTTTTTTTGGATTGATAGATTGTTATCTGGGAATGGTGTAGTGTGTGATGTTGGGTCTGTGATTTTTTTTTTTTGTTTAAAACACGAGGCTAAGATCATGGAGGGGGTTGAAATTAAAGAAAGGTGACGTAAATCTTATAGTAATCTTTTTCTCTTATAGGGATGACATTAGTATCCTATATGTATATTTTTTTCCAAGATCTTTACAAGACCAATTTTTACACTTGAATCAAGGAAAAAGATTTTTGTTATCTTCTTAGTTCATTAGCCTTATCAAATTCAATATAGAACAATATTAGAAATAAATAACCACAAAGATATGTGTCATTTTCAACATGCTCTCATCAAACACACTTTTCACCTGATATGTCATTTCCAACATTAATAAATATCAATATATTGTATATTTGAAGGGTATAGTTTTTTCAATTTTCCTTAACATCAATTCAACAGAAGCCCTTTGGTGAATGTGTTGAAATCTTAAAAGCGAAAATGAGGAACAAGACTAACCTCCTACCATATTGTTATCGCGAGACTTCTTTCCAACATATTTATACAATTTCAAATCTTTTTTTCTAAAAATTTAACTATGTAATGTTATAAAATATATGATTGATTAATTAACACATGTTATATCTTTTATAAGAAGAAGATGCCTAAAAAAATCAATTATCAATCTACAACCATTATATTACTTATCATCACTACCAGAACAATGATAATTACCGACAAATATGTTGCAACGAATTACGATTTGTCGGTAATTGATCATTATCGACATAATTACCAACGAATGCATATGTTGAATTTACCGATGGACAAAATCTGTCAGTAACATAAAGGATGAAATTGTTGGATGTGTTTACCGACGACTTTACCGATGAATGTTTACTTGTTAATTTATCGACGAATCTAGGCTGTCAGTAATGTCTTTCTTTTAGTACTCCAACGAATTTACCGACAGATCTGCACCGTCAGTAATGTTGTCGATGAAATCAAAATTAAGAATTGTGATTTCCTCTTTCCAGTTTTAATTTTCCAATTTTCTTCTCAGTTCTCTCTTCTATTCTCTGTTCTCGTCGTGCCCATGAAAATGAAACCCACTGCCGCCCATTGTGCCAATCAATTGTCGTGCCTTCTCTACTCCCCAGCGAGTCCGATTGGAGCCATGGTTGCCTTCCACCGTCATCTGTCATGAGGTTCATCGCCTGAGTCTCGCTGCGGAAGCTCGCCGTCGTGGGTAGCGAAAGTTTGAGTTCGGTTTCGGTCGTGGAGAGACGCTGTTGTGGGAAGTGGAAGCACCGGCCGTCGAGGAGGAGCTCTTCCGCTGTCACTGCCACACCATCAAGGAGGAGAGGTACAAATTGCTTCAATTTACCCAAACAGTGAAATCGGTTCAATTTGGCTCTGTGCTGCTATGTTTTTTTGAACAAAATGTGTTTCTGCAAGATGTGTTTTCTAGAGAGAAACTATGAATAACGATGGAAAGTTCTAAGTGTTTTGATTGTGTTAACATGTATTTATAGTGCACGAGGAAGCAACTTGTCATAGAAAATTCAATGGTGATTTTTCATTTCATGGTGTGCGTTTTGGTGGCTGTCAAAGTAAATTTTATGCCTTCTTGGCATTTGAGATTCCATTAAACATAAAACACAAAGAAGTTTTGGATGAAAAAGAAAAACAAGAAATAATATTCTTTCAAATTAAGTAAAATGTTTTTACAAGCTAATGGTAAAAATAAAAGGTGTAACCTGAAACATGTGAGAATGTGATTGTATGATCATATAAAATACTAATTTTTCACATCAAATTACAACAAACTTTGTTTGTAATGCTCCTAAATAAGAACAAAATTTGAATTTGTGATTGATCCTGGTCTCTCTGATACATCTCAACAACAATTATATGAATGGCTACTGCTATCAATTTCTGCATTTGTTTGAACCTTGCATGTCTATCATTCTTCTTTATCTGTTCAACCATTAAATTTATTAAGGAATAAAATTAAATAAGATATCAATTAAAGATAATATGCAGTAAAATTAACTTGTTTATAAGAAGACACCTCATTAGCTTTAGGATTAATAAATTTTGTTTTGATTACCAATTCTCCATTAATATCTTTGCAAGTCAACTTCTTCAGAACAGTTTCAATAAGTAATTGAAGAGGCTGTGAATAATAATCACAAAATAAATGTTACTTCTTTCTCCTCTTTTATTTCTAAGTAAAATTTATTTATTTTACTTGTTATTTTAAAAATTTCAAATAATAGACAAACAATATAAAGTGATATAAGAAGTAATGGTTCAAATTTTCCACCATTTGTGATTTTTCTCTACCTCAACAGAAGTTCCATTTAATGCCTCTTTGAGTCTCCAATAGCTAGTACAAGCTTTAGGACTGAATATGAAAAAGTCAACTCATGGTCAACTTACCAAATTTTTAGCCAATTTAGTGCATCTTTTGCCATTGTTTTTGTAAGTTTTTTTGCCCTTAGTTCACTATTTCTACATCAAAATATGGCACACAAGTTAGTCACTCTAATTCAATGAAAAAAAAAAGAAGCTAAGTTCTTTAACTAGACTAGTTATGCATAAACTAAGTCACACAAGTTAGCTTCCACGTATCAATTTTTGTTTTCCATGTTATTCCTAACTTTTGCTAATTAAATTGTGTTTGCATCATTTCTTAACATTTCCCTTGCTAATTTGGTAGTCTTAGCTCATTTTGACCAATTTCTAGTTCATTTTTTGGATTTTTACTAGGCAAATTCGAATTAGCTTGTTAATTCTGAGTTGTGATCTGTTCTCAACCTTTCAGTTTTGAGTTGTTCCTTAGGCTCCTTTAGTCATTTTAACTTTGTTGAGTAGTACCTTGGTGCTGTTTATACAATTTTATTGTACTACTTGTTTCATGCATATTTTTTATGTGGAATTGTTAACTGGCGGTTTTTGCGAAGGACGAGTTTGTTGGTAAATACTGACGGATCTCAAGCATTCGTCGGTAAGTTGTTACCGACGATGCGTTAACGGACGAATTTCTGGCCGTCGGTAGTCCGTCGGTAATACTAGTTTACTGACAGATTTGTGTCATTACGGACAGATTACTATCATCGGTAAATACGATTTTTCTTGTAGTGTATTTTTTAAAATGTGATGTGAATCCCATTGCACAAGGGTTGACTTATGATCTTTAGGGTTAGAACCAGTTATGACCACGAGATATTTTTTTGGGGCAGAATTGGGTGAAGAAGAAAGAAATAAGAGGTGAATCTAAAAGTGTAAGGAAAAAATCACTCTTTCCAAAGGATGCAACACACAAAAGGATGAAAAAATCCTTTGATATAGTCAAGGGTTCTTAAATCACTCAAGAACTAGGAGAATCACTCTTACTATTAGATAAAAAATAAAATTTTTGAACAAAACTTAACTTGATCTCATTGATAAAAAATGGTTCAGCTTATATAGGAGCTTTAACCATTAGAATTACAAAAGACCCATCAATTGCCATTATATCCCACTAGAGCTAATAATAATCCACTCAAGCTAATAATGGTCCACTACTTAATGGTTGATTGTAACTGAAATTGTGGCAGCCAAAAGTCATCCAAAAGTATTAAGCAAGGTCCTCTTGGTCTTCCAAAGGCTGGTTCTTAAGATGTCAAATGGACCTTTATTACAACTTGAAATTAAAGCAAAACTAAAATCCATTAATTAGTTAACCCAAAACATAATTTGGTCAGTCAATTTTACAAAGCATTAGGCCCTTATTTAAATAAAAGAAACTGCATCAATGTGGCGCGTAAATCCTCTTCCATTTGGGCCACGATGCAATTTACAACTTTTGTCTTTTCTCCTTCAAACTTGGGCTTGTATTAAAATATTATTGACAACACTTTCTGTAGAGCTTCTTTTGCTTTCCTTGCTCTAGACCTTGTGAAAGGTCTTATAAGTTCTTCAAGTGGATCCTTGTCCTTGCTCATTGTCACATCTCCATCAAAATGTCTATGACACTGCCATATTACTTACATTCTTAACATACCAGTAAGTATGAGTAAGAAAATTTGAAAAATCCAAAGAGATTTCCTATGGGGATGGGGAAGTGAAAGGAGAAAAAACATGTGTTAGAATCGCACATCAGAATGTTTGCATTTGCACAAAGCGTTTGCATAAAAATCAAGAGGAGGAGTGAATTGGTTTGTTAATAACAATTGTGCTTTTAATTTTTTCCCTTTTAATATCAAATTTCAATTAAAATCCTCACTGTTATTTTAATAATCACAATAAAATAAAAAGAGTAGGGAAGAGAAAATTGCACAAGGTATTTTATACTGATTCAAATCAAAAAATCCTACGTCTTGTTGTTAATCTCTCTAAAGAGAGATTAACTAAACACTAAAAATAAATTGAGATTACAAATATAAGTAAGAGTAGTTTAGGTAGAAAGCATCTCTCTTGAAGCCATAAGAGATGAAGAAAAACCTTCCTTGAATCCACAAGGAAGGAACACCTCCTTTGAATCACACAAAGGATGAACAACTTCTCCTATCAATAACAGCAACACTCAATCACATAAGAACCCACTTGCTGAACGTTATCGCTTTATCCACACTAGGTTTTTTAAAGCCTTTCCATAGAGAGTTCTCTAGTACTCAAACTTTTCTAACTTCTATATTTTCAAATGAAAGCCTACTCCTTTATTTATAGAAGCCTATTTAGAAGTTATGTCAAGAAACTGAAAAGTCAAGTCACAATTGTCGCTGATAATCGATTATCAAAAGTGATAATTGATTATCACAAAAACTTTTCTGAAATTTTTTTTATCGTTGTGATACTATTATCAGTAGTCATAATCAATTGTCGATAAATAATTATCAGCAGTGATAATCGATATCACTAAGGCTTTTCTAAAAAATCATTTTTCACTGGATAATCAATTATCACTAAGAATAATCAATTATTTTAGTGAGTTTAACAAATAAATAAAATTTTCTTAGTGCTCCATCGGTTGGGTTTTGTCTTTTGACTTTTGACCTACTGATTTAACTATTTTACTTAATATACATAGATTACAAGATTTCAACAACTAAACTCTTAAGTCTTCAATGTATCTCTTGAATCCAAGCATTCTTTAAGTCTTCAACATTTCTCCAAGAATCATCATTAAGTCTTCCACATTTCTCCGTAAGTCATCATCATTAAAACTCTTTATTAAAGTAAGACGTCCATCTTTTTTTATAAAAAATATGTGGGTAAAATGTGATAATGAGTGCAAGTCTAAAGACAACGGTGGGATAAGGATAAACGATCTAACACTTTTCAACATTTGCATTACTTAGGAAATGGACATGGAGGCTAGGAACAAAGAAAGAAGGGTTATAGAGAGATGTGTTAGATTCCAATTATGGGACATGGAAGGATTTAAATAATAGGACTTAATAATAGGTATGATTCATGGTGGTATAGAGATATAAGAAAAAAGCAAGAGTGTGTATTGAAAGTAGAAACTAGTTTGATGATAATATTAATATTAAATGGAAGCTAGGGACAAAGAGGTAGGATTAGTTTTTAGGAAGATACTTGGATTGATAATATGCCTCTATTAAAACTTTATCTAAGAGTATGCTTACTCAACCAATTAGAAGGGGGGGTTGTTAATTAAAGAAGAAGATGGATATTTTATTCTCAATCTTTAAAGACATGTAAAGTTTTGATGATGATAATAAATGAAGAAACATTGAATTCTTAATGATGATGATGATTTACGGAGAACTATTGAAGAGTTAAAGAATGCTTGGATTCAAGAGTGATTTATATGGAAAACTATTGAAGACTTAAAGAATGTTTGGATTCAAGAGTTACATTAAAAGACTTATAAATTTAGATGTTGAAGTTATGTAATTTGTGTATTGTAATTAAGATAGTGAAAATAGAAAGTCACAACTCAAAAGGTAGAACCTAAGTAGTAGAGCATCGAGAAACTCTAGAGAGCTTTATTTTTGCAATAAACACTAGAATAATTGATTATTCTAGTTAATAATCGATTATTTCAGGAAAAATGACTTTCGAGAAAAGCCATTGGAGTAATCGATTATCCCTAGTGATAATCGATTATTTTAGAGTTTTTATTCAAGAATACTACTAGAATAATCGATTATTGCTTATAATAATCAGTTATTCTGAATGTTTTTTAGAATAAATTTTCATATTCTGACCTAATTTCGAAATGGGCTTTTTTTTTTATTTCTTCAAAGAATTTTTTTTTCTATAAATATTGCATAGCTCTATGTTTTCAATTACAAAAGCTAGATTGTGAAAATTAGCTTTCTCACATGCTTTGAAAAAACATAGTTATTGTGGATGGCTTAAATTTCATCAAGTGTGACTTGAGTGAAGAGGTGTTGCTATCTAGTAGGGTTGTAAGCTTGTTAATCTCTTGTGTGATTCAAGAGAGGTGTGGTCATCCTTTGTGTCATTCAAAGGAGCTATTAATTCCTTGTGGATTCAAGAAAGGTGGTTCTTTATTCTTTGTGTGATTTAGATGAGGTGTTCAATCCTTGTGGATTTAAGGAAGGTGGTTCTTCATCTCTAGTGGTATTAAAGAGAGGTGTGTTCATCCTTTTTTTATTCAAAAGAGGTGTTCATTCCTTGTGACTTCAAGTAAGGTGTTTCTTCATCTCTTGTGATTCTTTAAGAGAGGCGTGTTCTTCCATTTTTTTTATTGTTCATTGCATGATTCACTTTTAGTGGTTGTAATTTTCAATTTGATATAATGTTTAGTTAATCAATCTTATTGAGTTGATTAACAACTAGACATAGGATCTTTTGATATGAATCAATATAAAAATTACTATATAATTTTCTCTTATCCTTACACTTTTTATTTTACTCTTACGAGTGCTAGATTAAAATAAAGTAAAGATTTTCATAATACTATGATTTTGAAGAGAAAAAGTTTAAAGTTTAAATATTTAATATCAAATCAATTCACCCTGCTCTTGATTTTTGTCTAATAACAAATATTCCATTGAATGATCCTAACATGGTTTAAATGGGAGATCCCCAAAATGGAATCTCTTATAAGAGTAATGAAAAGAAAATGCCCACATAGGACAATAGAGGATGCATGGTGATAAATGTTTAGTTTACTTAATATTTCATATGCTTTTGACGCTTATCATGTATGGAATTGATATATTATGGTAAAACAAACCCCTTTTTCTTTAAATTACAGAATGAGAAATAGAGAAGTAAGAAAATATGAAAATTGTAATGTTTATGGTGTTTTTGCAAATATTTTCAAGGAATTTAGACATATGGCACTAAGTCCCAAAACTGACATTGAGCATTGAAAGGCGGTTTAGTAAAGATTCATATATAAGTGATGCGGTTGAGCAAGAATATTGGTGCTAATCCTTAAGCACCAGAATTTGCAGCTATGCTTAAGAGGCAACCCTTCTAGGAAGGGAAGCTCCATTGTTGGCCACCACACTGGACAAAGTAGGAGAAAACCCACCTATTTGAGGAAACATCAAAGACTGACAAACACTTTTGGGTCTGGAGTTGCACATTTAAATTCTATAAAAGCATAATATTTTGCTATTATTTGTATGCTAATTTCCACCATAGTTCTAGGACACTCTAAACACTTTTTGTAGTAGATTTTAGGAGACCCATTGGAGGAGGACAACAACTCTAAATGCTCGTGCTTGAATTCATTATCATAAGCATCTAAATTCATTCTTGTTGGGATTGAATGCAAAATTCTCTAATTCTCTACAATGTTGTTTATTGGAATATATGTTGTGTTCTTACTTTACGTGTTGGTTATTTGATTTGTACTTATTATTTTGATGACTTGATTACTCATCTTACTTCATGAACTTAAATTGAGTGGAAACTAGTTAAGTTTAGATCTAATCAAATTTCTTAATGTTGCTAGATGCTATGAATAGATCTATCTATTTTTAACTAAATATAAAGTCATGTTCTTAATGCAATGAGTCATTTAATTAGGAGATAAGAAATCACATTAGGTTTGATAACTTAGATTCTAGATGTTACGAATGGATCTAGGATTACAATAAAGAGTTCAAAAGCACTAAAGCAATGAGCGTAACTTATAAACGAGTAGATAATAGTGTGGTAGAAGAAGAGTAACTAAGTGCAATATTGTCAATAATCCCAACATTCTTATCAACATCAATAACTTTAATCATTAAGCAAGTCTTTGTTTTCAAATTTGTCAACTCTTCTTACTATTTTATTGCAAACTCGAATAGATAATAAAGTACTGTCTTATTCAAACAAAAGTCTTATGAATACCACTTTGTTGTGCTAAAATTGAATCCAATGCATTTGCTGGAAAAATCATATTTGTATTAGGATTCCAACACATGGATCGGGAAGGCTAAGGAAGCATAAACATATTTTGTCAAGTCAGGTTATAAACACTGCAACATGAAGTATTTGGGGACAAACATGACCAACTATATGTTGCTATTTCTAGAGTCAAAACCAAGAGAGCATAAACATGGATTGGGAAGGCTAAGGAAGCATAAACATATTTTGTCAAGTCAAGTTATAAACACTGCAACATGAAGTATTTGGGGACAAACATGACCAACTATATGTTGCTATTTCTAGAGTCAAAACCAAGAGAGGATTGAAAATACTTATATTGGATGAAGATGGAAATGTCACAAACACAACTAAAAATGTTGTGTACAAAGAAATTTTTGAAACTCTTTGACAATGAACACATTATAGGTATGTAATTTCTAATTTTGTTTTAATTTGAAAGTTTGTATAAATATAGATGCAGGATCTATTGTTGTAATTAAAATATTTGTTATAATTTTGTTGTGCAATGCAGGATCTATTGCCTAAAGTCCAAAGCTTACAATGAACATCATGTTGATTTAAGAAGTAATCAAAGTTGTGTACAAAAGGAAGTTATGAAGTTGATTAACAAAAAACACATTATAGATATGTAATTTGGTCTTCTTTTATTGTTATTTTTTTAAAGACATTATATTATAACCTTATAGGTTAATAAATATAACAAAATAAATTGCTATTATAAAAAAAATTACATTTAAAAAAACCCGTGCGTTACACGGGTAAAAAAGACTAGTTTGGGGACAAACATGACCTTTTTCCCAAGTTTTGGAAGGTAAAATCTTTATTAACTAAGAAACGTCACTTTTCTTGGAGGGCTCTACAAAGTAGAATTGCTACAAGGGACAATCTAAAGTGCATGGGATTAAAAGTAAACTCCCATTTGTGTCTTGTGGAATAATGTAAATGAGTTTCTCAAACATAATTTTTGTATTTGTAGGTTTGCTAGCCGGGTTTGGGTGCTATGTGATAAATGGGTAGGGGTGAGCAATGTACATCATAATAGTATAAAACAACACTTTCAATAATTCATAATTCTAGAACTAAATAAGAAAAAAAAATTTACCTGGTAATGCATGTGGTTGGTTGTGGTTTGGGTTATATAGAAACATAGGAATAAAATCATGTTCAAAAATGCTAGGGCAAATGGAATAGAAGTGTTCACCTTAGTTCAAGTAAAAGTGTGGAGTTGGATAACTAACAAATATTCAAAGGCTACATTTGCATATCTTGAATGGTGTCTCCACCCCATATGAATGTATGTTTCCTATAATTGTTTCATGCACTTTGAATTGATCATTGGACATTGAACGTATATTAAAATTATGACTAACATATGATACTGAATGCAAGTAAGGAGGTGGAAAACAGGATATGAATGTGTTGTTTTATCTGTGCACAGGGCTATAGGAGTTTGAACTTGGAACAAGACACTAAGTAGTGCATACAAAAAGTTTGAAGGGAGGATCCTGCACAAATATGAAACAGTGGCAAAAGCAAAAGGAAGGACAACACTAAAGTGACATTTTGAATCTGTTGGACTTGGATAAATTCAAAGCTAAATCATTTCAAATGGCAATAATTGTTCTTGCAAATCTGTTTTTTATGTTCCCTTCTTAAATAAACAACTTCTTTTCTTTGACTTATTTGATGTTATGGTATTATATTAATATTTTTTTGCTGATAAAAAAAAAAATCTTAGATAGAGGACAACTAAGGAAAAGGAGCGATGTTTTTTGGATAATTAATTCGAAAGAAATTAGAAATAAGATCTGTAATCAGTTTTTTTTATACACTATCACTGTATCCCTTATTCTAATCAATTACATTCATTTACTATTATTCAAATATACTAGAATTGATAGTTATCTCTATTAATTTTCTGATACAATCAGTCTCTTTCTCTTAACTCTTTCAACCTTCTGTTCATGGCTTGTGGTCTCTTTCGCTTTTGAAAGCCAAAATGCATATCAGACAGGTATAACAAACATCGTACCCTGTGTCATTCACCCATTAGTCATATTACAAATATTGGAAAAAGAACATGAAATTAAGAACTAAACATGATGTGAAATTATTTTGACATCACACTTACCGCTGGAAAAACTGTTCCTAAGAAGTGATATTTGCTTTCGGTTGTAGATAAGATTAGCGTCTGTGAATAGAGTTCAATTTTTGCACACTGCATAAAGATGTAATGTTCAAATGCCATGATTCGTTTATGCTAAAAAAAAGCATTTATATATATCCATTCATATCTAGGGCTTACAAGAAACAAATTTTCTTATGAAAATTCATCATGAAAGAAATGATTCCTAACATATATAGATAGATATGACGTACCAATTTTTCACTCTTCATATGGTCGTACAAGTCAAGATTGTTGAATTTAGTTATGTGAAAGAGCACATAATCAATAGGTCCACCACACATCCTAAGTTTAAACGTAATTAAAATATAAGATTTCTCAGAAAGAGCAACGTTAATTAACAGAAACCAATATGCCATAAAATTACTTCATTGTATAGTTGACAATCCTTGTGGGTAAGAAGTGGACGATCTGAAGCCTACTCGACCAATCAACAGTAAGCCTGAAAAGTGAAAAGAAAAATCACTCACACGTCCAAAACATTTTTAGATGGAGCACACAATAATTAACGTAGTTTAACACTTAATTATCTCCACAAAATATCTTCAAAGTGTTTCACTTTGTGTATCATTACACAAACCTAAGTACTCTACTTGTAAGTGTTATAAGAAATGATAATGTATTCCCACTGACTTTTCTTTTATTGCTTTGATTGCATGATTTTATTTATTTATCAAATGTTCAACAGATCAATTGAACATTAGTTGTCTCATTTATGCACGCACACTCTTTCATTAATATATACTTGAGTTATTCTAGTGTTAAGATACATTAATTCCATGCTTCTCTTGAATTTTCAATACTATATTTGTCTAAGAAATGGAATCATATCTATATATATATATACCCGTTTGATTTTTATTCTAAATTATGATTCAAGCAAGTTATCTAATATTCTAAATCAGAAGGGTTTTCCTTAGCATTTGAGATTTATTTTTCCTTTTTGAAAAGAAGACAAGACAATTAAGAAACTATAGGAATGGAATATAAATCCACTTACGTGACAGGTGATGTTGGTTTCCTCACTGCCTGTTTCACATAGAAAAAACAAGATAATTTCTCATAATTGTTACAGTGTTGCTCAACTAAACTATGAACAGAGTCCACTTCTGATATATTTCATCTAAAAAATTAGACAGTATATATTAAATGATTTCTTTTACAACTAATTAAATATTTCATACCATTGCAGCATTAAGGGATTCGCGATACGAGTGAACTTTTCCGACCAAACATCCCTAGATGCACAAGAACATATATTTAATATTAAAGTATTGCCTATTTCGATCCAAGTATATAAGATATACACAACAAAATCCAAAATTACTGTATCTGCAACTTAAAGCACATGACAAACATGTTTCATCATTGTTAAACTGTGAATAAATTTAGGGTTTATGTAACAGTTGGTGATAATAGTATAGAAGCATGGAAGGATCAACTACTACATTACTCAATGAAATCGTTATGTTTATGATTTATAAGAAAAAACGAGGCAAGTTAGTTCACCTTCCATGCAGAAACCATGGTATCAAAATCTCTGAGAGAGGGTGGGCGAGGGCAGAAAAGTTCCTGGTTGTTAAATCGATGCACCATTGCAGAAGCACCTCGTGCATTCATCCCAATCGTTTGTAATGGAAGGGACCTTGGATGTTGTTGATGAATATTGCTGCTGCTGCTGCTGCTACCACCACCATAAGGAAGCACAGGGAAGAAGCTTGGTGATTGAAATGGAGTGATTGAGCTTCTTGTTATGTTAGGGAACATGGGATTACCGAAGGAAGCATCAAGTCCTGGAGAATTCATAGTTCCTAGTCTTGCACTTGTGTTATTCACACCAATTGGATGATGATTCCATGAAGTGTTTGTGGAGGTGAGAATATTAGGGTTCAATAATCCCATGTTGCCTCCTACTTCATGTGCTACCACTTCTGAAATGTTAGCTCTCTCAGATGAATTTGGAGTGAATTGAATGATTGGAGATGTGTCTTCTGTAACATTATTATGTGCTGGAGTCTCTGTACCCACTACTTGTTGTCTTTCTTTGAGGAGTTCCGAAGAAAAATAGTCTAAAAGAATGGGTTCATCTATTTGGAAAAGGCTTTTGAAAGTCTCATCTGTCAGTGGTAAAATATCATTCTCATTGCACAGTTCTGCCATAAAATCATCGTACATTTCATCCATTATTGGTTCCTGCTCGATAACCTAGGATAGGAAAATAATTACTCCAATTATTTTACCAAATAAACTTAAAATTTTTACAAAGTCTTATAATACGTACATTTCTATCATTTTCAACACCCTCCGAGGCTTCCTCTCCGATGGCCATGCTGAAGATTCGTCTTCTGAAAATCTTTAGCAAAAGAAAAGATGAACACAAGAGAGTTTTTATTAATCACTAATGTACGTAAACTAAAATTTTGATTGACAGCTTTAAAGGATAATAGGATGCAGAATTAGGAGAGAGATTCAGATGTAAAACGATTTTGCTTTTGGTTGTTGCAGTAGATTATTTGCATTTTTCCCTAGGATTGAAATTTGTTTCTATGATTTCTCTTTTCTATATATTTTTTATTTTTATGTGTTTCTACGTAGAAAAACAGGAGTAGTCACTAATGTGATATAGGGGGAAACAGAAATCTATTACAAAATCCGTGAGGTTTAAAACTTAAAAAAAGTAAAAAAAAAAAAAAAAAAAAACAAACATTTGAAATGGAAACTTTTAATGACTTTTGAGAGAAGAATGTTTATGCTACTACAATCATAAAGAAATCATTATCTCTGTACTGCAAAAGATACCGTCTAAAGAAAAGGGCAACGAAAGTTGTATTATTAGCTAGAGAAAGACGATGAGGAACGCACATTGAAAGGGAGAACCTTCACGAACTGTAGTGAAAACTATGGGAAATCTAACATTTTGCACTTCTTTTATAGGATGAATCCTCTGTTTCCTTTTTGAGAAATTGAGTACCTCTTCAGAATTTTTTTGACAGTATAAACCTTGTGAAGAGTGCATTTTACTTTCCCCTTATTCTCCGGGATATTTTTCAACAGTGACATCAAAGACTTAATTGTTCATTTTAAAAGTTACTTACTTTTACGGATTCGGATGCTCTGCAACCGGAACTTTATTCACGTTTCTACGTTTCTCCATTCTTTGATTTCTCTCTCCGTATTTAATACAAGAGATATAGTTGGAAAATAAAAAGCAGAAAAAACGTACACAAAAATAAATTAAAAATGAAAATAATAAGGTATAGATGAAATATTAAGAAATATTATTGGTACTGCTGCTGTTTTTCTTCAATGATACTTATGCATTTTATAAGAAGCATTCGGTGTAATTAAAAAACAACAACATCGATACACACTCAATGTGATGATCTATTTATAACTAGACGATGATATTTAATGCATCATTTTAATAACTCTTAAATCATTATATCATATTACTAAAAAAAATTAAAATAAATAATTAAAAGATAATTAAATAATAAATTAAAAAAAAAGGATTAAAATATTATTATCCATTTAAAATCAAAGTTAGATAGCTGATTGAAAGTCGAAATCATAGAGAAAAGACAAACGTGTAACGTTCCAAACGTAAAGGGTCCTGAAGTCAGTTTAATTTTCCCTAGTTCTTATTTCATATCTTTCTTTAAAGCTGAAAAAGACTGAAATGTACATTTTTTCAAGAAATAATTTTTATTAAAATTTTGCAGTTCTGCAGAACTTAGAGCTGCGACTTTTCTTTCTTTTTAGTGGGCAAAATCTTTATCCTCATTTGCATATAATGATTGATCTTAACCATGTTACTAGACTTGGATCGAAATATTATGTTACTATACAATATCTGGTTAACCCTAATGGGACAACTTGTTTGGCCAGAATCAAGTTTGGCTTACATTAGGGATAAATAGGGTTTCCAACTGATTGAACGAGTTAAATCCTCCAAGTTTTATATTTATTTCTTAGAAAATTTTCGGTGGCTAATAAATGAACTATGTTTGACAACCATGATTCATAATTTGTTGAACTAATGCGAGGTGCAATCCAAGTCAAATCAATTATGCGTTTCAATGATAGATTAAAACACATGCTATTTGAAAACTGTACAACGATGAGTATGGAAACTCCACTTAAAACCAATACCAAATCCATTCTCTTACATTATAACCGTATATTACAAACAACCAAGTTTAGATTAAGTTGTAATAATCCATAGAACCTATATGTTATAAAATGTCCAAACAAATATTCATAAACAACAAAATTTCTTAGCGCTTCTATCTCTTCTTGAGAGCCAAATGCACACTTCAGAGATGTTCAACAATTACCGTATCCTGTGACAGACAAATACCCAAACGTTTGATCAAAAGACCACTTGAAACTACTGAATAATGTTATGATGATGATGAAGAAGTAGTATTCACATCACACTCACCCCTTTGAAAACTGATCCTAAGTAGCAGTGCTTGCTTTCAGTTGTGAATAATATTAAAGTCTGAGAAGGGAGAACAATTTTTGCATACTGCACAGAGAATTGATGTTAAAATGGCAGAAAGAAAAAGATTTTCTCATATTATGAAATTTTCCAATATATAAATGACTCACATTTTTTTCAGTCATGAGACGAGTGTACAGATCAAGATTGCCGAATTCAGTAATTTCAAAGAAAATGTAATCAATGGGTCCGCCATAAAGCCTAAGTTTAAATGTTAGTATAAGATTTCCATACAAGAGATAATGTTAATAATTTGAAGAGAAAAGACAATAACAACATTGTGCCATAAAATTACCTCATCGTATTGATGACAGCTTTTCTGGGTACATAGACGGCCACCTTCATCGTACTCGGCCACTCTGTCAGCCTTCATTGCACCAATTATGAGTGTTTTTAGATTTTCATTCGAGAAATACTATAAATTATGATTAATAATACCATTAATTATATTGTTAAGAAGTTTAATTGAGATATTTTAAAATAACGTTTTGTATAGTTATATAATAAATCTTTTCTATTTGTATGTCTTCCCTTTATTGGATAACGTTCATTTTTGTAAATAATTAAGAAAAATTAGGTTTAGACAAAAGAGAATTGACTTACGAGATAGGTGATATTGATTTCTTCCAAGCCTGTTCCAGAGGGTGGAAAGAAAGAGGAAAAAGGTTCAGGTACGTTACATTCAATTCTCATAATTGCTATACCAGTTGGCTAAATAAATAAATAAGAATAGGACAATTATATGCCCCATCTGTTACATCTGTTATTACGAATTAAACATTATAGCCAAGAAAGAGTTATTGTGCAATAAATAAAGTATATCATTATACCTTTGCTCTATTAAAGAACGGGCGATACGGATAAGTTTCTTCAACCAAACATCCCTAGACACAACAACAAAACATATAAACCGATATTAGCAAATTTAATTGAAAATATAGAACCAATGCTACAAAATCTAAAATATTCCTGCAGCTTACACACAAATCTCTGGTTCTTTATAAGTATTAGCACAAGCAGTTTTATTAAAACAATTATTTATTACGATAGGAAATATTGTATTGAAACTGACTGAAAGTAAGTTGATTGAAATAAGGTTAAGTGAAAAGTACTTGTAGAAATAAATTAAGGAAACTAAGCAGCCAATTTGAAAGAAATAAATTGCATATGGAAGTTCATTGAAATTATGATGTTAGATTATTACCTCCCATGCGAGCTCGAAGTCATTGAAATTCCTTAGAAATGGTTGGCGAGAAAGAAGCTGAGTCTGATATTGAGGTCTTGCTCCCATTGCAGAAGGAGCAGAAGGTGCAGCTGGATTGGACTCCAATCGATGCTCCCTTGAAAATTGTTCATGACTGCCATAAGTACTAGCATTAGCATTTGCAGTAACAGTAACATTAGCAACATTAGCATTTTCAGTAACAGTAACATTAACATTAGCATTATTGGCACGAGAACCACTACCAACTCTTGGACTATCATAAGGATGGACGAACCTTGGTGATTGAAATTGAGTGAGTGAGTTTCCATCAAGATTACTGGCATCAGAAGCACTACCAACACTTGGAGCAGCACTAGAAGCAGCATAAGGATGGACTAAACCTGGTAATTGATGTTGGGTGACTGAGTTTCCATCAAGATTTTTTGCACCAACGCCACTACCAGCATAAGGATGGACTAAGCCTGGTGATTGAAACTGAGTGAGTGAGTTTGCATCAAGATTATTGACACCAACACCACTTCCAACACTAGGACCAGCATAAGCATGAACTAAGCTTGGTGATTGAAATTGAGTGAGTAAGTTTTCATCAAGATTACTGGGACGACCAGCACTAGGACCAGCATAAGGATGGACTAAACATGGTGATTGAAATGGAGTACGTGAGTTTCCATCGAGATTATTGGCACCAGAAGCAGTACCAACACTTGGACCAGCATAAGGATGCACTAAACTTGGTGATTGAAGTTGAGTTTCATAGTTTCCAACAAAACCACTTGCACTTGCACTTGCACCTGTACCAAAACAAGTGCGAGCACAGGCAAAAGGCTGCACTGGGAAGGTTGGTGATTCAAACTGAGTGTATGAGTACCCTGTTGTTTTAGGGAAGATAGAATCACCAAATAAAGTACCAGTTTCTGGAGCATACAAAGCATTGGATCCCGCGGGCAATGACAAACCAGAACTTGAACAGTTCTCTGAGCTGAAAATGGAGTTCACCACAGCCATGTTTTTGGATGCATTAGGAACTATGATCCCTGTTGAAACTGAAATGTTGATTGGGTTGAGTTGAATAGTTGAGGTTGTGTTTGTGATTAAACTCTGTGGTGGCTGAGAGAACAGTGTTTGGTCTTGTCCAAGAATGTCTTGTAAAGAAAGAGGGTGATCTAGTTGAAAAAGGTATGCCAAAGAGTCTTCCTCTTCTGATGTTGTTGGCAATGTCTTTGATTTTTTCCTTACATGTTCTTGTTGAGAATTATCATTGTCATCACTTAGAAATGCCATTATATGTTCATACTCATTCATGGCTAAGAAGCTGCGGGGCGAAACACCATTCATCTCATTTCCTGCTGGCATAACCTCCTGAACAACAAAGTATTTCATGTTCACACAAACAAATGTCAAGCACAAAATAAATAAATTCATACTTCAAAATATCATCACAGTTCATTTTTTTCATATTTTTTTCTTAAATCTTCATTTCAATATTTAAAAAAAATATACAAAATTAAAAATTCATGTTTTCAAGTTGTGACTTTTATTATTTAAAATCATAAACAAAAGTTATATTTATAGTGTAATTTTCTGCATTTCATCACTCACTCAATCACAACCACAACCACTTTGCTTAGGGAAACAAACCTTTAACTATGTTCTAATCAACATTATCAATTTAACAAAAGTTTATAAAAATAAATAAACAAAATAAAAAATTGACTTGTTCAATAATGCATATAAGTATGTATGAGTGAATTATTAATCAGATTGGATAACACATGTTCTCGTGCCTCACATAATTAATAACATTAAAGTAGAGGGAGAAATATAACCACACACATTTCTATATTTTAATTTTAATTTTAGTATATATAATGTTAAAAAAAATTAATTATCCATATCTTTTTAAAATTTCAATTCTTTAGCCCTCTTTAATTTTATAAATTAAAAGATTATTGTTTTATATATTAATTATTTTATTATAAATAATAGTTAAAAATTAATTCATAAGAATTAATACTTAAATTATAAATACTGTCATATATTTACATCAATACAAAAAAATTAACTTTTTAAATTATTTTAATTAAAAAATCATCAAATCAATCTTTTTCCTTATAGACAGCGACTTAGCCAGTCATGTACAATAGAGATAATATGGTTCATGCACACTAAATAAGTATGTTATAGATTATGCAATAAATTAATATGGTTTATTTTATTATGTACTTATTGAAGTCTCCCATTCGGTTGAAAATTATTAACCGTGTCTTTACTAAATTTTTGTGATTTATCGAGTATTATGTCTATTTAATTTTTTCTTTTTAATTGAGTATCCTATGTTAATATTATGTTATTAATTATGTGATGTGACCGTTAAATAACTATTAAATGATTGATATAATTATTATTTTGTTATGTTACATCGGTGGGTTTTTAGTGCATGTCATTTTATTATTTTAATTTCTTTTTTATAAAATTGTTCAATATAAAATGGTTCATGGATTTATAGATTATGTGATGTGGTTATAAGAAGAGAGAAATAAAAAGAAAAAAAAATGAAGTATATAATAAGTATAAACAAAATGAAAGTGTTCATAAATCATTTTCCGAATTGAAAGTACCAAGTTCACCTATTAAATCTGATATGCTTTATCAATAATTTTATTTAGGCGTTAATTATATTTTAAATACAAAAATAAATTTTGGAAACTTTCAATTAAATGCCTTGTGAAATTTTGTGGTATATTGAGTAGTTAATAAATCTAAATCTTTTTAATTGAATATGTTAACTTTTTGTATTAAGAGGATGAGATGGTCGTTAAGTGGTCGAAGTTCTTATTATCTTGTCTTTATTATTTTATTGGATTATCGTCACATGTTATTTTATTATTTTAAAATTTATAATTTTGTAATTATTAAATTTTATTTTTACAATTGTACAATTTTATATTTTTACAATTTTATAAAAAAATATTTAAAATAATAAAATGATATGCACTAAAAACATGACAAAATAATAATCATATCAATCATTTAATAGTTATTTAACAGTCACATCACACAATTAATAACATAATATTAACATAAGATACTCAATTGAAAAGGAAAGATTAAATTCACAGAATACTCGATAAATCACAAAAATTTATTAAGGACACTATTGATAATTTTCAACCTTATTGAAGACTTAAAATATAATTAAACTTTTTATTTATAAATCATCATAATTATACGTTTTTAAAAAAACTAATTTCTACCGATTTAATTTGAAAGGCTTAAAAAAACAATGTTTTTATGAAATTAAGGAACTAAAATAAATTGAAGTCTTTCTTTTAAAACTAAAATGTTTATTCTATCAACTAGAGCCCAAAAAGTAAAAAACATGCAAAAAGGACATCTGTAAATGACTAACATTTTTGGAACCCTCAAGGCTTTGCTGTCTGATGTCCATGCTTCTAGCTGAGAATAGGTCTCCTGAACAATATTAAACAAAAGGAAAATATCAAAAATAGAAGATTTTTTCTTACCAATTAGAGTGAATTTAAATGAAAAGTTTTCAGGCTTCTCCAGCAACAAGATCTGAGATTATTACCTGGTATAATCAACAATGAGTGTAATGGAATTAAAATAAATAAAATTAATAATAAAATGCCGCTTATGATATTTTAATCTATATTGATATAAAGTATGGTGCAAGAGAAAGAAGGTAAAATATAGGGTTAAGGTATTTATAAGATTAAAGGAGAAGAAACATAGGGCATATCAGAATGGAAGAAAGAAAGTGAGAAAACAGGAACAAAAATAAAAAGCACTGTGGGTGCAGGGAATCAACGTGTGGTATATATGTGTTATTTTTATTATCAATATTTTATAAGGTATAATTAATACTTTGAGTTGAATAGGAGAAAGAAAATCCAGAGAATAAGGGAAAAGTTAAGCCAAATTCATATCAACAAAAATAACTGACATCAATTAAATTGCATCTATGACTTTATTTCACTCACATTTATGGATCCTTTACTTGCACAAAACGGTTTTCTTTTATTATAAAAAATTTAAATTATTTTTAATTTCTTAAATTTGGAATTCACTAATTTATTTTTCTGACCCCGTTATTTAAAAAAAGTTTGGATGTTCAAATTATTTCACCTAAACGTTGAGAAACAAAATACCTTTCTAAAAAGATATTGATTTAATTATAATGTTGGTTTCAATGCGTAATAAAAGGCGTAATTTTAGTTATTAATTTCTTTTTTTAATTTTAGTCTTTTGTTTTATAATTATCTACAATTATGATCTTTTATTTTATAATATGTTGCTTCATTAAATTTTTAGTTTAAAAAATGTCCTCATTCAATTGAATTCAAATAACTAGTGCCATTGATTGTCCTTAATTGAATTCAAATAACCTGTGCCATTAATTGTCCTTAATTGAATTCAAATAATTAGTGCCATTAATTATTATGAAAGGACAGGTAACTTTAATGTAGTGATGTTAAAACAGTAAAACTTTATTATTTTAATGTTAAAAAGTTTAGTATAAATAGCAAAGGTTTAAATTATAGAAATTTTCTCCTTACGGTCCGAAAATCTTAATTCAATCAATTAATTGAGTTTTTATTTTTTAGAATATGTTATAATTTTGTCCGTTAACGTAAGTATAGATGACGTTAACTATGTACAACATGTACAACTTGTTAGTTCGAGATTTTTAAAATTTTATTTTTATTTTTATTTTTAATTTTTAAGTTTTAATTTTTATTTAAAATAATTGTTACACGTCAAGTTAAGATTTTGTCGCTGTTTCATGTAGTGATTTTTTTTTTAAGCTTTTGTTACCTAAGGTGAAGAAAACTAAATTTTATCTTTTACATATTGAGTTTTGTTCTAATTATCGGCTAAAAATGGAATATGATCTTGAGCCTAGAATTATTGCTTACTTTTGATATGTACTAATTTAATGGTATGTTAAAGTTATTAGATTTTTCCACTTCTTTTAATATTAATGTTAAATGACAATAATATAAATTTTAAAGATATTGTTTCTATGTACAGTAAACATTTGCTTAAATTTAGTATTTATTTATGTTCATATCTTATTTAAATCTGTATTTGGAAAATGAAAATACTTGAATTAATAATAATCGTTTGACTTTATATATCCAGTTATATATATATATATTGTATTAATATACAGAGAAAGAAAATATATAAATAAAATAAAATAATAAGTTCCTCTTACAACATATTTCTTATATCTATCATATATTTTATATCTCTCATATTTTTATAATCTCTAAACATTTTCAGTACTCATAATATTTCATAATCTAATTATATGACTCCTAATATTTCATATTTTAATACGAGTCTTACAATTTTAAAATTCTGAATTTCAATTAAGTTCGTATCAAACTATCGAGATGAAAATGCAAATGTTTAATGTAGTATTAATGTTTAAGTTTTCTTAACTATATATAAACAATATACTCGCACACTAAACATATAATAATAAACTAAATGTCTAGTTCTAATTATATATGAACAATTTTATCTACTTTCTACCATCATATTTTTACATGAATTTAAAATAATTGTTTGGAACTGAATTTTTTATACATAATTCAGATGGTCAATTTTAAAATGTGGGTGTAAACACTATAGAACTGAATTCTACATATAAACAAATCATATTAGCTTCATCCACTTAAGTATTAATACTATTTAATAAACTTTATCTATTAAATTCATCTCCTTCCTCAATAATTCAATTTAATTATATTTTCCCAAAAAAATAAAAATAAAAAGTCATAAATATAATTTTTATCAATTTGTTAGTAGCCTAAACAATAGCCCAGACATCGCCATGCGAAAATGTCATAATTTAAATTTTTTGTGGACAGACAAGATAATTCCATAAAATACCAGGCCTAATCGCTGCAATTGATAGTATACGACCAAACCGATAAAATTGAACTATCAAGAAAACATAACCACGTTTAGATGAATTTTTGAAATAATTCATAGTACCTAAGTTATAAAATGTCTGAAACAAAAACTTAGAAGTCACAGTCATGCTTTAGAGTCACAAACAAGCCACCCAGAGCCACAGAAATTGGTTATGCAAAGTTGCTACCTCTGGAGAGCCAAAACCATGCTTCAGAGAGGTTCAACAAACACTGCATCCTGTGACAGTAAATATCTAAATGTTGGATCAAAAGACAACTTGAAACTAACGAAAAACAAATGATAATCTGAAGTAATAGTATCAGACTTACCCCTGGGAAAATCGACGCCGTGTAGCAGTGCTTGTTTTCGGTTGTAGACAATATTAAAGTATGAGAAGGGAGAGCAATTTTTGCACACTGCACAGAGATCAAATGTTAAAATGAAAATATATTCTTATGATAAAATCTGACATGAGGGAATGGAATCCAATGTATATGACTAACCAAATTGTAGCTTATGAGATGGTGGTAAAGATCAAGGTTGTCGAATTGAGTTACTTCAAATAACACATCATCAAGGAGTCCACCATAAGTCCTAAGTTTAAATTTTATCAGAAAAATGTATAAGATTTCCTTACAATAGATAATGCTAATAATTTTTCTAAAAAAATGAAGACAATAACACCGTGCCATAAATTACCTCATGGTATGCATGACAGCCTTTTTTGGTAAGTAGAGGGCGATCTCCAGCGTAGTCGACCACTGATATGTAAGTCTGCAAATGTTTTATAAAATTAATTTTTTTATTCTTATTTATAAGTTTCTTTTTTTTTTCTTTTTTTCATTAGCGTTCGCAAATGTTTGTTTTTTCACTTACGCGACAGGTGATGTTTTCTTCCTCCAGGCCTGTTTCACAGGGAAGAGAGGGAAAAACTTCAGCTACTTTCTACTCAATATGATGCAGTTTCTTAAATAAATAAAATATAAAAATATAAGCTCCTCCTGGTATATATATACTTTTTAACAAATTAGACATTATAACAATTAAGAAAGACTTAATCTTCAATAAATCAAGTACATATCATACCTTTGCTTGATTAAAGAATGCACAATACGGGTGAATACTTCCAACCAAATATCCCTAGATGCAAAAAATATATATAATTGTTAGGGTTTTAGAAGAAAGATATAATATGGTAGAATTAGTTGAAAAATATTTAAGTAAAAAGAGAATATGGGAAGGGAACAAGTTAAGGATTTGTAGTATGGTGAATGGTAGCAAGCTTTATATTGTAAATTGCATTGAAAGGAAAAGGATATATCTTCCAAATATATTTTGAAATTGTGATAGTATATTATGAAATGAATGAATGAGAGAAAATAGTTTACCTCCCATGCTGGAATGGAGTCTTTAAAATCCGGTAGAAATGGTTGGCGAGGCAAAACCTGTGTCTGATTGTATTGAGACATGATTGGCACAGGAGAAACCAAAGGGTTTGGTACCATTGCAGAAGGTAAACCTAGTGGATCGATTCCCCTCATTTCGAACGGATTGTGTTTTGTAAATTGTTGATGACTGCCATAAGAACTAGCACTACCATTTGCAGCAGAAGCAACAACAATAGCATCGGTACTTGCACTGGCACAAGCAACACCAGCAGTAAGACTACCATAACAATGCACAGGGAAACTTGGTGGTTGAAATTGAGAGAATGAGTTTCCATCACCAGCACCAGCACAATCATAAGGATTTACTGAGCTGTTTGGAAATTGAAATTGAGTCAGTGAATTTCCAAAATCAGAACCGGCCCTTGCAGCACTACCAAACTGAGTGTTAGAGTTCCCTATTGTATTAAGGAAGGTGGAATCCCCAAATGGAGCAGCAGTTTGAGGAGGCCAAAATATTGGGTTATTTTGAGGCAATGAGAGAGTAGAATTTGAAGAGTTTAATTCTGAACTGAACATAGGGTTTACTACGCCCATGTTGCCTCCTAGTTGTTGAGGTAGTCCATTTGAGGATCCTTCTCCGACAGAGGGTGTGCCTCGTGTTACAGTTTGTGGTACAATGTCCCTCAGAAGTTGTGATGATTCTCCTCCCAATTGTGTGTTGGAAAACAGTGTTTGGTCTTGTCCAAGAATCTCATCTAAGGAAACTGGCGGATCTAGTTGAAAAAGGTATGCCAAGGAGTCCTCTTCTTCTGAAGTTGGACCAGATGTCTTGGACTTTTTCCTTGGCTGATCTTCTTCATAATCATTGTTGTCATCGTTTAGTAGTGACATTACTTCTGCATAGGAATCCATAGGCAAGAAGCAGCCATTTGTGTTTGTTGTTGTTGCTGCCTGTGATGCAACCAGGGGTAGTTTGCTTCCAAACTCCTGAACCAGAAAGTGTTTCATGTTCAGACAAAGTAAGTAATGAACCAACACAAACAAGACGGAAAACGCCACAACAATTTTATACTTACACGTCTAACATTTTGGAAACCCTGAATGCTTGGCTGTCCAATGTTCATGCTATTTGCCGAGTATTGGTCTCCTGAAAGTATTAAACAGAAATAGAATATGAACAATAGAAGAATTTTCTTAAACAATTGGTGTAAATTTAGCAAGAATAGCTGAGATTTTCCAAGTAGTTACTTATGTAATATTAGGGAAACAGAAATCTAAACAGCATGAGATGAAACAGATGAAAATTGATGACAAAGACACATATTATAGAGAGAGCGAAGGAGATAATAACCTTGATGAGTGTTAGAGAAATTTATGGGAATAGAAGTTGTGGTTTTCATTGATTCTATTCCTTTGCTGTAATGAACATTCTTTGCCTCCTTAAAATTATTTGACAATAAAACAGTAATGTGACCATTTCCGTAGTCCATGATGGGGGTGCTTTTATCGAGAGAATTTCCCTACACAAGGGTAAAAAAAACGTATATACTAACCAAACCATAAATATGTTATGGAACCAAAGTAAAATGAAGTTATGCATGTGATATATAAATGTTTACCTCATTGAAAATGGATACAAAAAGTGGATGTAGGGTTGGAGTGATGACAGAAAGGCTTATCCTGAGCTGCAGGTAACATACAGAATGAGTATAACGAGTAAAATGTGATGAATGATGAAAGAAAGTAAGAATGGAGTTATAAGAAAGTACCGGGACAAACATTTTTGCCACGTCTAGAAAGTTGGCAAGTAGAATCCTGATTTGTCCATGGATAAATTTTCCATCATGAACCCTAGGCAAAGGCACTAACATTCTCTCAGCAACAGGTTCACCCGTTGGCACAAGAACGCAATGCCTTTCACACTCGAAGTATTCTTTTTCTGTCATTCTCTCTCTTGGGAACATCTGCATAGTCCAAGGTTCATATATGTAAGATCGTGAAATTGATTAACAAAATGTATATATAATATATACTTTTTACATACCCCTAAAGCTTCTGCTAAACCCTCTGCTGCGGTATGATTTAGATTATGTCCTTTGAAAGATAAAAACGGCAGCAATGCTAAAAACTGATCCATATTGTTTGTCCAATTGATATAGTGGATGCTCCTACCTGTCCAAAAAAAAAAAAGTCAAAAGTTAAGGATTTCTCTCCCTCTAATTTTATTATAAAATAAAAAACCTAGATTATACAATATTACAGTATGTTATGCAAATAACTCTATGTGTACGTGAAGGTCTGTACTAAAAAATTTCATGCTGTATATGTATAATGTGTTTCCTAAAATTAATGATTGACATTGTGTTGTATCTAAGAATCAAAGGGAAAAATAATGAGTAAAACTGATATAAAAATTGCATTAGAAGAAGAACATTAAAAAGTACCTTGGCTTGGATTAGGGTTGTACATTATTAATCCAACCTCACAAGTAGGATAACCACCCTGTAAACAATAAAAAGTACGTACATGGTAAAATGTTTTCACTTTTATCAGTAAGGCAAAAGATAAAAAAATGAAAAAAAGAGTTACTGGTATATCAATAACATGATAACAGTTACAAAGAACTAATACAGAAAAAAGAGGCTGTTTGTTCCTCTAAAAATCAAACCCTTCTTCTGTTACACCTTATATACCAGCTTTGGTTTTGAGCAAATTTCAGAATATTTTTTCCATTGAAGGTCATATTTCTGATGAGAGACACCAAATACTAGCAAACTAAATGGCATATTGCGAAGCTGAAAATCATACTATATTTTCTTGTCTTCATAGCAAAACACGTTAATTAACATAGGAATACTATGATTGAAAATCTTTTAATTATAGTGAAGTAATGGAACTGATATAAGGTGTATAAAGGAAACAAGAAACCTTAAATTTTTGGGTTGAAATCAACTAATTTCTGGAACAACTGCAAGTTTACAAGATCATAACATGGAATATTTAAAAACTGTAAATTACCTCTCCTCTTGAATTGTCAAAGAAGGACCTGCATAATAAGTCATCCATGTTTTAAATTCAATTCAATTCACAAAGGGTTACTTATTTAAATGTTAGATTGAGCAAAATAAGTCATCCATGATTTAAATTAAAAAAAACAGTTGACTTAATGTAAACTAACACTGAAATTTTAAAACTAACAGTGTATATAGTGCCCTTTCTTAATTAGGTTTTGAAGTTTTCATTTTTGGATAGATTTTACTATAAATAATAAACTTTAGAATTTAGAATAGTGATAAATAAAGAGACTCTTGACACCTGTTTATTTATTAACATTTATCACTTTTGAGTTGCTATCAAGTAACTATTTACTATGCATAAAAAGTGAGTATATATCCTCTTCTGTTGCATTATAACATGGAATAATTTCTCTTCTAAGTAAAATATGATTTTAGTCATGGTTTTCCCATAAGTTTTAGAGTTCCTGCATGAATATTATGTCAATTTCTACTCTTTTTTATCTCTAATTTTACCTTTGAGATATTACTTTAATACTCTACTATCTTCATAACATAAGTATTAAATTCAACGGTTGTTGATATTATTCTTGATTTACCGCTTTAAAACGAGGTAATTCTTTTTATTATTATATATAGAATACTAGTGTACAATTGCATACCAAAAAAAGTTTGGATTAAAAAGACCACGATGATCAGGTAATATTTAAACAAGGAGAGGTAAACCTAGAAAAAATATTTGGTTTACTCAAGTCATGATATAGATTTGGATGAAATGCAAAATCTTTAAAGTTAATTTCTCTTATAGTCATTGGTATCTTTACACTATTTTATGCTTAAAATTTTTGTGAACTGGTAATTGTTAGATCTATAGAAGGAGTTTTACGGGGAAGATACAACACTAATGAGACCTAATCCCAACCACATAAGGCATTAACACCCCTCTCAACCCAAAACCTTAAGGCAATGGGTTTATAGGTCTTTATCCTTATATAATACTCTATTTTCTCATTTCTAACAAATATGAGACTTAAATTCACACTTAGATTCCTAACACAGTTTTCTTTAATGCTGTACAAATAAAAACTCCAAGAGACATTTGGAATTCTCTTCAATTTGCATGCACTCAAATCACTTCACACTTTTAAAAATAAAACTCTACCTTTAAGTGAATAAAGTTCACATTGGAGTTAAAGCACATCATAATTTAAATACTTTAATTCCTTATCTTTAATAAAGTTATTTTAATTATGTTTTAAAAAGAATCCAAGCGAAATCTATTTCTAAAATTGAATACATAGCGTAGTTCCTCATTGAGAGAGTTCGAAACAAAAATGTTAAGTGGTTCTCATATCATAAAAGAGAGCGTAGTTATTCTTTCCAAATATATTTAAGGAGAAATTGTAATTTCTTCATTTTTTTTAAGAAATTTTCTAATTTTATGTGTGATGGTTCTCTTCATCAGTTTTGAATATATATCACTTTCTCACAAATTTTTTTGTTTGTTGTTTGTAGAAGTAAAAAGAACCAAAACAGTGACACTTTTATAATTAAAAATTAAAAAAAAAACAAACAAAACGTTTTCCCAAAATACGTTCAACTTTACCCTAATTATCCGTCCCCACCCGCACCTTTCCTTTGTTTATCTTTGTTCTTCTTTAATTTATCATTCTTTAGATTTTTCTCTCTGTTTTGTATTTCTATGACTCACTCGAAATTTTGATTACATTATTTAATGTAAGTACAAATCCGATTCAATTAGAATTTCAATTTACTGAAACAAAGACAGAACAATTTAAATTTATAATTTAATATATTAATTTCATTATATATAAAGAAGTAGAACTTTAGACTAACCCATAAAAAGAATTACTCACAAATTCATAGATCTAGCTTTAAACAAATCTTAAAATGTATGATGTAGTCTTTAGAAACACATAAACTAAGGTCTTCTTCTCTTAAATGATTTTTTTTTTTTTTTACCTTTCAATTTTCTCCTCCCATATCTAAAACAATTCACCACATTATGAAAAGTTATTTGGACCCATAAAATCAAATCTTCCCAATACAACTACAAATCTATTAATCAAGTGAAACAAAAGATGGTGACTATAATTAACTAGTTCACAAAGATTAGTTTATATAACATGAATTTTGAAATAGAACTAAGAAACTTGGTACCTGACAATGTTGACGAGATACTCTGAAACAATTTTACGCCAATAAGGAGCCATGGCTGTGCTTCCATCAACCACAATGCTCAACCATCTCCTAGCGGCCATGGAAGCTACAAAAAAGAGAGAATGAAAGAAGATGAATGAGGAGAATAAAGAAGAGAGAGTGTTGAGTTTTTATATAAGAGTAGTTGAAATTATGATGAAGCTTTGAATTGGTTTCCGTTACCCTTGAGTCATGGATGGCACATGTAAGAAATTATTTGTCATTGACTGTTTTAGGGTTGTAGCGTTGAAGTAACTGATGGTGACCAATGTCACATTGTATGTATTTTTTTGTCACAAATTAAATAGTTTGACTTCTTTTCACACATTGTATTATCTATTGCCCTTGGGATCAGTTTAGTGTAATGAATGAGATAATAAGTCAAAAACATTAAAGATGTTATTAATTAAATACATTTATTAGTGATAAACGTTCACAGTCAAATTATACGCACTTCATTTACTTACCAATCACTCAAAAACGCTCAGTCAAATTGTAAGCACTTCATTCACTCCCAACTCTTCAAATTGAAAAAAAATATATATATGAAAAAGGTAAATAGTTTTAGTTATAATCACTATAATATATATACTACAAAAATATTATTAAATTAGTCTCTAATTTCAAATTAGAAACTAATTTAAACACTAATTCTTTATTTACTAAAATTTTAATAACTAATGGTTGAGATCATCGTACACTCTAATTCAAAAATTAATTATAATTTTTTATTTATAATAGAGATTATTTTAAATATCAATAATATTTAGTATGTAAAATAATATGACTATAAAAACTATTTATTTTTTGTTTATGAAATTAGTTTCTATTTAATATTTTTTTAGTGATGTGTGTGTTAAAATGAATAATATAACATAAGATAAAATTTAATAAAAATAAATAAGAGTTAAATATGATTTTTGTAAACAATTTTTAAAAATTATATTTTGTTCCTAAATTGAATTATATACTTATTTCATTCGTGTACTTTATGAAAATCAAGTAAATGTTTTACATTTCTTTCATAAAATACCAAGATTAAATACAAATATAGTTTAATTTAAAGATGACACACAATTTTTAAAATAATATAAAAATAAGAAACATATTAACAAAAAAGGAACAATCAAGTTTGTATATTAATTTAAATGGATTAATAATTAGTATTATATAATCAAAAGTTAGAAATCGATAAAGTAATTTAATTGGAATAGTATTGCCTTTATATTTGTTAGTGCAAAAAAATGGAACTTTGTGGTTCTGTACTTTTAAGAAAATAAAAAACAATAATTATAGTTTGTGGTTTCTAACAACATATTACTTTATCTATAGTTTTAGAATTTTATAGAATGTCTTCGATCTCAAAAATAAGCATTAATGTAATAACAATTGTGCAGTAACGAAAATATTTAAAGATAAGTTTAAATTAAAGATATTTGATGCAAAAAGAAGATTAGGGAAAGTAAAATATCACATTAAAATTTGAAAATGGTTTTAAGTAGATTTAAACATAGAAATTTAATATAAAGCCAAAATAATACTTAAAACAACTTGAATAAAAGTTTAATGAAGATCGTGATCGTTATAAAACAATAATATAAAAGTAAACACAAGTAATCATAAAATAAAAATAATTATTCAAGAAACTAAGATAAATACAAACACAAAATTAAACAGTTAGCAAAAGAAATTATTAAGGTGAAAGTATAAACTTATATAAGGAATTTAATAAATTGATGAAGAAGAACATTAATTAATACTCATATTATATTTGTTTGGTTACAGTTATTTTTGCCTAAAATTTACATTTAATACTATTTACATATGAGGAACTATTATTTTATTTTACATTATGTGTCATCCCTTGTGAAAGACATACTCGTTTAATAGTTGTAATTAATTTCATCACTTCTCAAAAGGTATATATAAGTGGATTAAATGCAAACATATAACTTTTTTTAATTTACATAGTGAATAACTCCTCTCTTGATACTTTTTATGATAGATAGAAAATAGCTAATTATTTTACTTCATTTAAAAGAAATTATTTTATTTTATTCCTAGTGCTTCACTTTACAAATACTTCCAAAACTATTTAATAATTAGTTTTGCAAAATATACATTATAATAAAAATAAATAAAAATAATAACCCTCCATTATATTAAATTTTAGTTCAATTTTCGTTTATGTTTTGACATTTACTTGCCATCGATACAAGTTTGATATTCATCAACCCATTATGGGTTGGTCACTCAGTGAATTAACCTAATTCAACTTTCTTATTAGTGAGCTCAAAAATATTGAACCTAACTCGATCGATCATAGGTTAGTAGGTTAAATAGGTTGGCTCACTTAACTAAAAGAAAAGATTAAATATGTTTCTGCTCCATTAACTTTCAATGAAAATTGAAATTAGTCTCCCGACGAAACTTTGGTCCAATTTAGTTCCCCAAATTTCAAAATGTGTAGATTTAGTCTCTTTAATCAAATTTTGTTAAGTTTATTTAACATTTTAAATGTGTTTCATAATAGCATTTGAGCTAACATTTGAAGCGGAAATGTGTTAAACGGTCTAAACAACTCAAATGTTATCATGAAACATGTTTGAAACGTCATAAACTTAACAAAAATTAGTTAAAAGGATTAAATCCACACACATTTCTAAAGTTGAGAGACTAAATTGGGTCAAAGTTTCAAATAGAGACTTATTCTAATTTTTATTAAAAGTAAAGGGACCAAAAACATATTTAACTCTAAAAAAATACAAAAAAAATACAATTTTTTCTATCTTTACAACATTAATTGGTAAAGTGGATCTTGACCAATAAATTTGGAGGAGCCAAAATATATACTCAAATATATTTAATTATTGTTACTAACACAATAAAAATGAATGCATAATTTTGTACAATTATAACTACAAAAGAAATCAAAGAAATCACACATATATAAAGGATTGTCTTTTGTTCCTTCATATTTTTGAACTCATCAATAATTGAATTAGAACTAAAATTTTCAAATATTTCTTTTTCAATGTAAATATGAACACGTTCCAAAGAATTAATATGAAACTCATCATCTGTAATTCATTGAACCTTAAGAAAGGGTTTCTCTAATTGAACAATATGACATTTGTATCATGCTTCAGAATACGTAAAGATGCTGGATTTGTCTTGTTTCATCATCACGAATAACTTTCTTCTTATAATTTTTATAAAATAAATCTATTCTTTTATTCTTCATCAATATACCTATTTCTTTTTTAAGTTTAAGATTACAAAATAATTTATTATAATTTAATCAAAAGAAAAATAAGAGTTACTAAAGAAAAATCTATGATAATCAAGTCTCAATTAAAAAATAGTTATGAAAAAACAAATAGTACAATCATTCTTCTCCCATATTCATAAAAGATGGATATAAGGCTCAAGAGATTAAAAATAATGTTAACAATTAAACAAATATTTCAGTATCAAGTGATACGAGAAAGTTACATTTTTTTCTTCACGAATGAAAGAGAACAAATGAAAAATAAAAGTAAAAATAATGAGTTTGTATCTATTTTTTTTTTCGTAACAAAAAGAAAACATGTGAAAGTATGAGATGAGTACAATTTGTGAAAAACTCAAAAACACAATGAAAAAGAAAATAAAAAATATACTACTAAATATTTTTATTTTTCATTACATTTGATTTTATGTTTTATTATTTATTAACATTAAATGTTATGCTTTATAAAATAAATAAAAATATACCTAATTTAACTTCTATCAACTTCCAATATATGTTACATATAATTTAAAAACATTTTTAAAAAATTAAAAAATATTTAATATATATATATATATATATATATAATATAAAAAATTGGGGTGGCCATGACTATCCTCTACCCTAAAGAAGCTTCGTCGTAGGGTAAAGCATTTTGATTGTGCTACAAAAGTTTAGACTATTAAATTCTCTCCTACATGAAAAAACAAGAAGTACCATTGGGCACCAAAAATACTATAGATTTTGATGTAGCATGTCAACACGAAAAGTTAGGCTTGGTATATTTTTAAAGAATTTAGAGAACTGCACACACCATTATATTTCAAAAGAAATAATGAGGGGCAAGAAATAAAAAGTTAGGAGTTTTAAGTAGTGACGGAGCATTGTTGGAGCTAGTGGGGGCAATGGCTCCCCAAAACTTTTTCAATTTCTTTTAAAGTTATGTGTTTAAAATTTGTTAAACTATGTATATTTTTAAATTCTTTAAATTATATGTATCTTTTTTATATTAGGTAGTAGTATATTAAAAAATTAATGAAAATAAAATTAGATATTTTTATTTCTTTTATAAAGTACACATTTAGTGTTACTAAATAGTAAAACATAAAATCAAATATAATAAAGAAAAAAAAATTATTAAGATAATTTTTATTTTCTATTCTCATTGTCTTTTTAGTTTTTGACATGTTATATTTATCTCTTACCCTTACTTGATTTACTTTGCTATCAAAGAAAAAAAAAGTTAAACAGAAACTTATTATCTTTGTCCTTTTTTTTATATCTTCTCTTCTATTCTTAAAGACGAAAAAAAGACAACTTTCTCTTGTCTCAATGGGTAGTGAAATACTTGTTTATTAGCACTATTTTTTATCTCATGACTCTTTTATATATTCTTTTTTTTTTATGAATATAAAAGAGCAAATAATGTATTATGCGATTTTTTATAGACAGTTTTTAACTGTGACTTGATTATCACATCTTTTTTTTAGTAATTATGTCTCTCAACTTTTGATTATATTATGATAAATTATTTTTTAATCTTAAACTTACTTTTTTAAATAGGTATATTGATGAAAAATAAAAAAATAAATTCATTTTTTAGAATTAATAAAAGAGGAGTGAAGATCAAAACATGACAACAATATGGTTGCTCATCGCATAACAATGAAATAAAATGCTAATGGTTGTGATGACTTTGAATCGATATGTGCACATTAGGAAAATAGAAGATGAATATTTTGCAGATAATATGGTTATTAAAGTTTGAAACTTTTAGTTATTATTGGATTATTTGATAAGTTCAAGAATATGAAAAAACCATGGACAATCCTTTATATAATGTAGTTTCTTTTATAGTTATAGTTGTACTAAAGTATATATTCATTTTCATTGAATTAATGACAATAATGTTAAATATATAAATTTTAAGTATATTATTTTGACTCCCCCAATAATTTTGGTTAATTAAATTTTAAGTATATTATTTTGACTTTCCCAATAATTTTGATCAATATCTGCCACTAGTTTTAAGAGTGAGGTATAATAAGTAAAAAGATAGATAGGTATAGGAAGAAGCATCCAATTAGTAAGATGTTTTTTTTTTTTTCATATATTTGGGTTTGTTAGCCAACTTGACTCACCACAGGTTGAACCTGGGTGAGCCGAGTTCTTAGTGAAGTGGCTCCATTTTTTACTCATACCAAAAATTATAATATTTTTTGAACTCAATCCGATATGAATCCATGGTGGATCGAGTTGACTCACAGATTTTAAACCATTTGGACAGTTTTAATACAAGTATAATTTTAAAATCTATATCAGTAACGTAAAATTAAATAATATAATTTTTTATTAATAAAATAAAAGACGCTAAATGAGATTAAAAATTGGCATCATGGATTCAAAATATGGATTGGACTTATTGTACGAGATTTAAGGTTGGAGCGCTCTGGTCTATCATGCGAATAGCATGCTAAAGAGGAAATATGGCCCAAATCCTTGAGAGATAGGAACAACCTAAACGGTCCATTTAGTATAAAACAGATAGCGTATAAAAATGGAAATCAGGAGGACTGGTTGTGGTGGATATCTAAAATAACCACAATATCTCATCTTTTTAGGAAAAATTCCCGAAAAAAGGAAATATAATATTAACTAATATGGAGGCAATTAAAACTTATATGATGAACAAAGAAGCGTATAAATAATACCCTATAAATAATATCGTATGACTAATTTTTTGGTTTAACTATTTTTTTGAATTTCACTAACCTTATCAAACAATGATCTTGAATGAATTTTCTTTTGTTAAATTTTATTAAAAGAATATGTCATTTTAAATTATTTAAATTAATATTATTATATATTTGATTTAGTTTGACTTATAATTTTGGATATTTGAATTTAAAAATCCTTTAAGTTGCAAAAGTATAATACCGAGGATGAAACACATTATATATTTGTAAATTTAATTGTCTAACATTTAGGAACTTAAGTGTGACATTTTAGATAGGACATTATTATGTTGACAGCCTATCCACTTTATATTTATTATTTTAGCTTTCAATATTTATTTTGTTTATAAATACAAAGCTTCGCTTTTTTATCAACTAAATTACCTCTAAAAACGAGTTATGAAGCTGTAATTTTAGTGTAAAAGAAAATCCTTTTAAATATGGAGAGTATCACTTTATATTATTAAATTAAGTAATACGTACATTGTTTAAGTTACTAGTTTTTTTGACCCGTGCAATGTATATATGTACGGTAGTTTTTTTATTTTTCTCTATAATAATATCTAAGGATTGTCATGTCCTTTTTTTTTTCTCTTCTCTCTATTGTTATTGTTATTACTGAGGATTATAAAATTTAGTTGTGTTTAATAATACAATTGACATTTTTAAAGTAGTAAAATTCTTATTTTGAAAAGGTTTTGCAGCAAAAAAATATAAAGGCTATCATGGATATAAATCTTACAACTAAGAACGACAAGAAAACTTACATTTGACTTATTTAGCATCAACCCTTGGCCCAATCATTGGCCATCTTGGCAAGAACAAGTTTGGCATCAATCAAGTTTGGCATCGGTCATGAAAAGGTCGAAGGCTTTCTTTGCAAGACTAAGTTTGACATTGATGTTGACTTGGCTAAGGCCAATTTGACAACACCAAATCATCGACCATGGCAAGGTTGTAGGCTATCTTTGAAAGACCAAGTTCGACATCGACGCTAACTCAACCAAAGGTTAACTTGGCAAGACCAAGTATGTCATCGACCTTGGCTCAACTAGAGGAGGTGGTCTTAGCAAGACCAAGTTCGTCACTGTTAGTGTATGGTCGAGTAGTACCCGGCCCAATAAGAAGAAACTGGTCGGGATCATCCTGGCCCAGATAGGGGCATCCCCACACGATGGCCCAGCCGCGAGGGCTTGGATCCAGCGCAACGCTGGCAGCCCAGTAAGCACAGCGGCCGTGTAATCAGAGGGGCAACATGTGTTACAGAGGGGCAACATGCAATCAAACCTCAAGGAGTACAGACGGCTAAGAAAGGAAGGAGTTGATATTTAAGAAGTACAAACCCAAAAAGGAAGGAGTTGATATGTGAGAAGTATAGGCGGCTAAACCCCAAAAAGGAAGGAGTTGATATTTGAGAAGTACAGACGGCCAAAAAAGGAAGGAGCTGATATGTGAGAAGTACAGATGGACAAACTTTGGAATGGAAAGGACTGATCTTTATTAAAGGCACAGAAGAACAATTCTTGCCAATAAGGAAAGAACCGCTGCGTGCAACCTCAGTCGGAAAGGGAAGGAATCGATCCTCAAATACAAACGGATCGCAAACATTAATAACGGGTCCATTAAGAAATTAGTATAAATTAAGGCCTAGTGAACAGGTAAAGGTACACTTTTCTGATTAACCTACTACTACCCATATCAATCACTCTCTAACTTGAGCGTCGGAGTGCCTGCAGGTACCCCCACCCCTGGAGTGCAGACGGCTATGAGTCTCAGGAAGAGTCCAGGGAGGAACAGGAGGAGGTTCGACACAGAGGGTTCTTGAGACCGTCTGGTTCCGCACCTAAATAGTATCGATCAGGTACAATTGGCGCCCACCGTGGGGCCAGACAATTCTCAAGCAGGATGGTGTCGACAAGAGCAGCAGTCGATCATAATTCAGTAGCAGCGGAGATGCAACGAGAGATGAACCGCCAGTTGGAAGAGTTAAGGCGCAAGAACGAAGAAGAATTGAATGCCCTGAGAGAGGAGAACCAGCGGATGCAAGCGCAAATTGAGCAGAATCCCCCCCACAGGGAGGAATCGCGTAGCAATGAAGAGGGAGGGGATGGTACCGGACGAGACGAGTCCCGAGCGCAAACCACCACCAACCAAACAGAAGCAAGGCCCAGAGCAGCCAGACGCCACCCCTTCGTGGACGGGATCATGGAAGCAGAACTTCGCACGCGATGGAAGGGGTTAACTATAAGCCAGTACGATGGCACTACTGATCCGGAGGAGCACGTGACGTCTTCACCACCCAGGCAGGGTTATATACTTCGGACAACGCAATCCTCTGTCGTGTTTTCCCAACATCCCTAAAAGGGCCTGCACTCAATTGGTTCACACGATTGCCACCCAACTCTATCGACTGTTTCGATACGTTGGCCACCCATTTCAGCATACAGTTTGCCACTAGTAAGCCACACCACCTTACTTCTCTAGCACTGGTAAATATACGACAGGAAAAATGAGAGTCTCTGCGGGAGTTTATGGAACGATTCGGAAAGATATCCTTGAATATCTCTAATTTGAATCCTGAGGTCGCCATGCACCACCTCATCACAGCACTAAAGCCTGGCCCTTTTGTTGACAGTCTATGCAAGAAGCCCGTGAACAATCTAGACGAGCTTCAGACCAGGGCCACTAAATTCATGCAGATGGAGGAACTGAAAGAATTTCACAATACAACTCGATCAGACGCACAGGAGAAAAGGCACCATGATAGGGAGCGAGCGTTAGCACCCCGATCCGACCACATGTTCAAAGACTCTAGGCAGTCGAAATACAACAGGTACACACCACTCGTGTCCAACAGGGCAAGAATTCTGGAAGAAGCACTGAACACCGATATAATAACAGCCCCTCGAAGGGCCCCGACTCCCCCGAACGCCGACACCACCAAGCATTGTCGGTATCACCGAAATTATGGGCACACAACAGAGGAATGTTTTACCTTGAAAGACAAAATCGATGAACTGATACAGGCAGGACACCTAAGAAGATTCGTAAAGCGGGAAGGTGGAGGATTCTCCTCAAGGGGAGAACGAGAAAAACGCTACGAGGAGTGACCATGAAGGACGTCAGAGTACCGGGATAGGGAAGGAGATAGCGCCCGCAGAGGGGCCGAACCCAAAAAAGATGATGAGCGAGATACGAGAGAAAGGCCACTGAGAGGAGTAATTAATTACATTTCCGGAGGTTTCGCAGGAGGTGGGGCCACTATGTCTGCAAGGAAGAAGTATGTGCGAGCGATCCAGAGTGTCAACGCCGTGACAGTATGTCCCAGACGGCACATGCCACCCATCACGTTCCGAGACGACGATTTCCAAGCGATCGACCCCCAACATGACGACCCAATGGTGATATCAGTAGAGATCGAGGACTTCGCGGTCAGGAAAACCCTGGTGGACCCAAGTAGTTCGGTAGACATTCTATATTGGGGCACTCTCAAGAAGCTGAAAATTCCAGAAGGAGAGATCCAGCAATACTCAGAGCTGATTGTGGGCTTCGCAGGGGAGCGAGTGAATACGAAAGGCTACATTGACTTATTCACCAAGTTCGGGACAGGAATGGTAACACGAACGGTAAAAATCCGATACCTTATTGTTGATGCTCACACCTCTTATAATATTTTGCTAGGGAGACCCTCGTTAAATACGCTCGGTGCAATAGTCTCCACATATCACTTGGCCATGAAGTTTCCATCCGCCTCAGGAGACATAATCACGGTGCATGTAGACCAACCGACTGCTCGCAGATGCTACGCGGACAGTTTGAGAGAAAGACCTGAGTCTCCTCCCAGACGAGCAGTGAATAACGTTGAGAAGGTCCCAGGGGAAGCAGAAGTAGACCTGGATCCTCGGGTCAGCAGCGAGGAGAGGGTGGAACCAATCGAAAGCACAGAGGAATTCCATTTCGATGAGCATCGATACACCCATGTAAGCAAGACACTTGTAAAGACCCCCGAGATGCGGGAAGTGTTACAGAGGAACGTTGATTTGTTCGCCTGGAGTGCGGTCGACATGCCAAGCATTGACCCAAGAGTAGCCAGTCACAAACTGTCTATTTTTCAGGAAGCTCGGCCCGTTGCACAGAAGAGAAGAAAGATGGGTGGAGAAAAAAGGGAAGCAGCCAGAGCAGAGGTACAAAAGTTAATTTCAGCAGGCTTCATCAAGGAGGCCACCTACACGACCTGGCTAGCCAACGTAGTGTTGGTAAAAAAGGCAAATGGAAAATGGCGGATGTGTACAGACTACAACAACCTTAACAAGGCGTGCTCTAAAGACAATACCCTCTCCCAAGCATCGATAGATCGGTAGACGGTGCAGCTGGACACAGGGTGCTTAGTTTTCTGGATGCCTACTCTGGGTACAATTAGATTCCAATGTATCCTCCTGACAAAGAAAAAACGGCATTCATCACGAAAGAAGCTAACTTTTACTATGAAGTCATGCCTTTTGGACTAAAGAATGCTGGCGCCACATACCAGTGGCTGATGGACAGGGTGTTTCGTCATCTCATCGGAAAATGTATGGAGGTCTATGTCGACGACATGGTAGTCATGTCAGATTCACTCGAGCAACACGTCAAAGATTTGGATGAGGTCTTGGCAACTGTACGGAAGTATGACATGAGACTGAATCCAGAAAAGTATGTTTTCGGGGTTGCAGGTGGAAAGTTCTTATGTTTCATGTTAACCCACAAGGGAATAGAGGCCAACCCCAATAAGTGCCAAGCGGTTGTCAACATGAGGAGTCCATCCAACATCAAGGAGATACAAAGATTGGTAGGGAGGCTAACTGCGTTGTCACGTTTTATGCCTAAATTAGCAGAAAGAATCCAGCCGATGTTGAGGCTCATGAAAAAAGCACAAAAATT
>Ga0214545_1000334_pt1 | contig 70613 bp, 43 predicted proteins | sample CNSS4metaG_FD_160064 | JGI IMG/M metagenome (GOLD analysis project Ga0214545, IMG submission 160064) | Root nodule microbial communities from cowpea collected in UCLA plant growth center, Los Angeles, California, USA - CNSS4 | ecosystem: Host-associated > Plants > Roots > Nodule | place: USA...
AAGGAGTTCAGTAAAAATTTCTAACAATCACTTAATTAAAATATCTAAGTAAAAGTGTTAATTTCATTACCTTCCATGTTGGTCCATGACGTCTTAGAGACACATCAATGCCTCCACAGTATATGGAAGTAATTTACTCATTTGTGGGGTAAGAATCTGACCACCATTACTGAACGAAGACTCATAATATTTTTACTAATATATATATATATATATATAATTTTTCTGAATTAAAATTTTTACTAATATAATGAAGACTCATAATGTTTTGACTCATTTGTGGGGTAATAATTTTTCTGAATTAAAGTTTAGCGGGTACGGGTATCCACGAGTACGGATACTATGATACCCGTACCCGCCCCGTTAACATGCGGGTATCAAAAATACTCATACCCACGGGTAGCGGGTATCCATTTTTAATATTCATTTCTTATCCGTTGCGGGTATCCGCGGGTACGGATTTTTTTGACATCCCTAAATACGACAGCATTTGATTTTAGTAGCAATTTGTGCATACGTATTTCATTTTAATATAACATTCAAGGGTTTTTATGTACATGTGATTCTATTTTAAAATTTTATCATCAATTTCACCATGTATTTATTTTATATAGGACAATATTACACAGTATGCCTAAATTCTACTTCAACAACAACTCATGCATGTGCATTTCATTTTAATGCAATATACATGTGTTTGTATCCACATTTGTTTCTATTTAAATATGTTAACATCAATTTCATATTATATTTATTTTCTACATGACCATATTACATTTTACTTTAGCAACGATCCGTGCATACTCATTTCATTTTAATATAATATACATGTGTTTATATCAACGTGTGTTTCTATTTCAAAATATTAACACAATTTCATGTTGTATTATTTTATACAGGATATTATTATATAATACGTCCACATTTTACTTTAACAAGAACCCATGATTCACATTATATTTTAATATAATATACATGTGTTTATAAGTGTTTCTATTTAAAAATTTTAACATAAATTTTATCTTACATATATTTTGTACGGGACCATATAACATAATATGTATACATTTTATTCTAATGTAATATACATGTGTTTATATCTACATATATTTCTATTTAAAATTTTTAACATCAATTTCACATTGTATATATTTTGTACATGACCATATAATACCATATGCCTATATTTTATTATACACATTTCATTATAATATATCATACCAAGTATACATCTTATTTTAATATAACATACAATGTTTCTTTTTAAAAATTTTAACATCAATTTCACATTGTATATATTTTGTACATGACCATATAATACCATATGCCTATATTTTATTATACACATTTCATTCTAATATATCATACCAAGTATGCATCTTATTTTAATATAACATACAATGTTTCTTTTTAAAAATTTTAACATCAATTTTATAGTATTTAATTTATACAGGACCATATTACATAATATGCCTATATTTTACTTTCACACCGACCTATTATTATTACAAATTGTTATGGTTAAATAAATAAATAATATATTTAAACAATAAAATCAATCTTGTATAATTAAACCAATAACAATAATAATTATTCAAATCATTGAAAAAAAAACACAACCTGTGTGTATGCACGGGTCTCCTGCTGGTGAATGTTAACAAATGATCAAAAGACCAGTATTTTGGACACGTGTCCGAATAGTAGATATGAGTTTTCGGGTAACATCTCCAGTAGTTAGTTTTCTTAGTTTTTACGTAGATAATTAAAGTATAAATCATTTCATTAATCTCAGAATCTTGAAAATATTTAACAAATGCTTGAGTACAATTCATGTGATACATGCATTATGCTAGAAAGACATTAACAAACCTCAACACAAAGAAAATTTTCACTACTTTCAGTTTCAACTTTAATCATTTCCTCTCCTTCGTCAGCTCTCCAAAACCCCACCTGCTAAAAACCTAAAAAAAAAAAGAATTAAGGACACATAATAAAATCCACTAAGTTATGATATTCGTTTTCACACTAATTTACTCAAACTGATATTTACATATATTTGTTTTCTTCTGTTTAAAGAGCTTACCTTCTTAATGTCAAGGTCATTATCATTACTTGAAGAATCAATATGCTTAAAGGCACAAAATTTTCATGAATCATTGTAAAAGAAATTTCTGTCTGATCCATTAACCACGTTGCTGCAGAAAAATACCCTTTGATGAAGGACACCAATAAAAACGAAACAAAAATGGAGTTCGGTTACAAAAATAGAAGAAGAACCTTTTGTGAAGAAGGTAAAATCAAGCTACTGAGTTTGAATGATACCTACCTACCGTCAATCCGATGTATTTGAATGATACCTACCTACCGTCAATCCGATGTGAACTAATTAAGAAGCAGAAAAAAAAAAGAAAAATGATACTTTGACACCCCAAACTTACCACTTTCATTACCACTTTCATAGGTTACAAGTTAATTAGTCTTGGGTTACAAGTTAATTTTAAGATGGTAAAAAAAGTGATAAGTTTGGGGTGTCAACCTATCATTACCCAAAAAAAAACTCTTAGATCAAGATGAAGAAGGAAAGTTCATACAAGAAATAAAAAAGTAAAAAACTATTTAATGAATATCGAGAAGGAGATCTAAAAAACAAAGTTGAGTTATTATTTCATCAACAGAAAAGTAGACGAAAAAGAACCTAGTAGAAACAAGACAAATATCTTACCTCAACAGATGAGCAAACAAATAAATTTTCTTCCTTCCACGATTTGACATAAAAGAAATCTGAAGCACAATATTAAAACTATTTTGAAAACTGGCTCTAAGAATGAATAAAAAAAATATGCAAACCAATAACAAAGTCCAATATCTCTCTTACACAAAATAAACTTGGAATTTCTAAGAATTTTACAAAAAAAAAAAGAAATCTAAAATATCTTTAAGACACTTGAAAAATCTCTCAATGAAAATAAAAATATAAAATGTGAAGACTTAACGTTCCAAAGATACGAATTTTAATTTTAAAAAAAAATTATAATAACATTAAAATATAATTATTTTATTATTTAATTTGTATTTAATTATTTTTTTAACTTTTTATATGTTTATCATTATTTTTTGTTATTTGTTCTATTAATTTAAACTCTTTTTATTTTTAATTATATTTTAATTTTTAAAAACAGTGAAATATAATTATTTTTTTAAACTTTTTATCAGTGTGCATTAAAATATGAAACACAATTATAAATCCTTATAAGTATATTTTATCTAAATAAAATAAAATAAAATAAATAATTATTAGATCAGAATTTATTTAATATTTGGTATATATTAATTATTCTTAATTAATATGTCATAAAATTACACTTAGGCACAAATTTGTTCAATAAATAAACTAAAAATTAAAATATTTGATAAAATATAATTACAACAACAAATGCAACGTATACACTATAACTTATTTTTATAGATTAGCATAACACAGTCCATTTCCACTGTATGTTTTTAACCTAAATGTATAAAAGAACAATTTGATTTAAAATAATAAAATAATAAAAAAAATAGAGGGGAGTAAGTTGGAAGTGATGCGAAAAGGTGGTCTGTCTGTCTTGGAAACAAAAGAAAGAACAAAGACTTTATAAGAAAGAGAATCAATGTTGGGTCACACAAGAGTCGTCAGTGGCCGTGCTTACCAAGGTAACTCTTCTGGGCTGACGACTCCTTAAGAAAGAAGAAATATTGGGAATTGAAAGTAAGTCTCTCTCTTCAGTTCTTTGATCCCGTGAACCCTCCCATCATAATAGGGTAATGCCTGACGGAGAGTCCTCTGTGGCGGTCGGCGACCAATCCTCCATGGACCCTTCTTTAAGTCTCTCTGAGCAACAACTGTCCCTCAGTCTTTCCCAACTTAAACTTGACGATGACTCAGTCAAGAAAGATCCCCGGAAAATTGCAAGAAAGTTAGTATCTTTCGCCACCCCTTTTTTCTTTTGATAATGTTCTTCACCGGGACATGCAAGTGGGTTAGTGGGGTTTAGTTCTTTAGATTATCTTTCACTGGGGTTTATCGGATTTGTTTGGCGGTGTTTACTGTTGTGGTGAGTTGGTTGATCTTTGTTTGGCTGATGAGAGATAGAGTAAAGTAAAGAAAAACTCGTGTTTCATTATTCTACTAGGAATGTGACTATTTAATTGCGTCAGCAAGTTTTATTGTTTATGCAGTGTAACTTCTTGCTTCTGTGAACTTTTGAATCTAGGCATTTTATTTTGAAAAGTAATTGTTCTGTTTAAGTTAATGCATGATGATCTGATGTATGAAGAATGGTTTTGACTGTGCTTATGTTTTTTATTCCTCACTTGTCTTCTGAAACTCCAAGACTCTCACGAATACTTTTCTTTACGAATACTTTTTCTTTCTGAAGGTATCAGTTGGAGTTGTGCAAAAAAGCTATGGAAGAAAATATAATTGTATATTTAGGGACAGGGTGTGGGAAGACTCACATTGCTGTGCTTCTTATGCATGAAATGGGCCATTTGATTCGGAAACCGCAGAAAAACATATGTGTCTTTCTTGCCCCTACTGTGGCTTTAGTTCAGCAGGTGAATTGGTATTCATATTCTACTAGATAAATATATTTATTTGGATGAATTGATTTGTTCTTGTGTTAATCTTCCACCAAATTTTAGTTTTATTATGTTGGTCAATTCCACATAATGTGGTTTCTGAAGCCTATTTTTTGTTTATATAGCAAGCAAAGGTTATAGCCGACTCTACTGATTTTAAGGTTCAAATTTTCTGTGGAGGTTCCAAGCGCTTGAAACGGCATCAAGACTGGGAGCAGGAGATTGGACAATATGAGGTGACAATGCTAGTTAGATCAAGTTGAAATTAATCACGTTTCTCTCATAATGATTTTATTGTGCATCCGGAAATTCTGTTCAGGCAAAAAATTAAAATTGTCTCCTGCTGTGTTAGAATCTTAATTTCAATCTAGTGGAGTTTGTTGTTTCTAAAATTGCACCTCATGTTTTTTTTTTCCCCTTCAGGTTCTTGTTATGACCCCACAAATATTACTTCACAACTTATCTCATTGTTTCATCATGATGGAAATGATTGCACTTTTGATATTTGATGAATGTCATCATGCTCAAGTCAAAAGCAACCATGCTTATGCAGTAATCATGAAAGTATGCTGTACTTTTGCACAACTTCAGACATTCAAAATGAAGTTACACAATTTTCTCCATAAAATCTCTCCATTTCCATAGTTTTTATTTTGACAATATTTAGTTTGACAATATGTCAGATGTTCTACAAAAGTAATTCCTCAAAGGTTCCTCGTATATTTGGCATGACCGCATCCCCTGTTGTTGGAAAAGGTAATATGACAGTTTTAATTTCAAAAAGTTGAGTGCCAACAAGAGCAAAGATTGTTAATACCTTTCAATATTATTGAATTACAAGATTTTGGTAAAGAACGGGGAAAATAGAGAATAGACTTTTAAAATTGAACGGATAAGATGTATTATGGTGTCATGTGACTCAAAAGAGCACAGAAATTAAACTGAGCATTATTAGGCTCCTACCTCAAATCAAATAAAGAACAAACAACTTACTAGAGATGTGAATAAGATAAGGTTCTTAAACAGATAAGATCTGTAATGTGAAGTTCTCTTTAATATTGTATAGGTTATCCTGGGTTTCATTATCTCCTTCTAAGATATTCAAAATTGATACAAAATTTTCTCATCTACACAGTTCTTACCATTCCTTGCCTTTTAACAAACACACCAGTGAGAAACCAAACCAAAACAACTAACTAACTGATTAGAAAGTAAGTGGGAGTTAAACTCACAAAAGCCTACCCTTGTGGAAACTTGTCCTTTAGCTATGGAGGGACAGCTTGTGATGACTTCAATATGAGGTCTCTCCATATGATTTTAAGGAGGGAAGGGATGAGGGAGGAAGAGAGGTCCGCTTGTTTGCTATGGTTTAAGGGGCAGAGTGGAAAAGGTCACTTTGTTTGGTTCATTAGGTAGAGTAGCTAAATTTATTGTTATTGGATGAAAGATAAAATGAAATCTTTGGACAACTTAGTTTGTGCAATGCAAAAATTATAAACTGCTTTCCATTCCCTCCAGACCCCCCTAATGAAACAAAAATGTGCTGGATATATAAAATTGATTCCAAGTGAAACACTTTTTGATTCCAAATGGCTAACTTGACACACTATAAAAAAATAAACAAAAGGAAAACGGTGGGATGGAGAAAGGGAATTTGTCAGCCACACAGAGGAAGGTCAATATTTCCTTCTACATTTTAATTACATGATTAGGAGATTTAATTACATTCCATAATTAGGAGTATTAATAGGCTACTAATATATTTTATATTTATGGTATAGGATCATTGATCCTGAATTGTAGGAATAGATTATATTCACCACAAACTTGGATTTTCAGTTATTAAGTCTTTGTATTCTATTTAAGAACAATTGCTCCTCTATGAATAATATTAGAAACAAATTTTCTGACATGACAATGTGTTAAATATTCCCCATTGAGTTTATTATATTTATGTTAATAAACCTGTTAGATTAACAGGGCTTAGGCCCATCCATCTGTATTTTTCTATTTATAGATACATAATCCTGTGGGAACGGATTCAGTGACCCTTTCCTAGGAGAAGTCACGTAACTTTAATTAATTTGCTCAATTTTTAACTAGTTTCATTTATACTTTTTTGTTTTGGAAAATTGAAGTTGGTCATTCAAGATATAAAAATTAACTAAATCCGTTCCCGTGTTCTATACACATTAGGGATTCATCTTATGTCTCTTTCTTTTTATTTCAACATGGTATCTAGAGTTAAAGTTAATCCTTGCCTCTCCAAGGAACCCACTGTTCGTTGGTGCTAATTCTTTTCCTAAAAGCTTTGTTATTTCTGGCACTGTTCTTAGTTTCTTTTCCAGCCATTGTTTTTCACCACCACTGAGTCTGGTCTCCCCTCTGTGTTGCAACAATGCCTGTGTTGCGGATAATTCAGCGTAAGATTATAAAACCAAGCATGTTGAATTAGACAAACACTTTGTAAAGGAGAAATTGGATAATGACCTCATACCATTTGTATCTTCTGGAAAGGACTAAGTGGTGTTACATTTCAGTCTATTGTTGGCAAGTTGGGAATGGATGACATCCACTCACCAACTTGAGGGAGAGGGTCAGAATCCAATGATTTATGCTGCAAATAATATTTCCTTGTACAATTTTAATTACATAATTAAGATATTTAATTACAGTCTATAATTATGATTAATAGGCTGACAATATATTTTATATTTATTGTACATAATCATTGATCCTGAATTGTAGGAATAAATCATATTTATCATAAATTGGGATTTTTGGTTATGAAATCTTTGTATTCTATTTAAGGACAATTGCTCCTTTATAGATAATTAGAAATAGTTTTTCTGACAGGTTGTGGTCTATTAATTCAATTTTATACATGGCTGGAAAAGCATGAAGTATCTCAATCTAAAATTGGAAGGTTTTATTAATCCATTATTGCATATAGTTGAACTAGATTTTAATCCAATTTTATACTAAATGAAAATTTTTATACATGGCTGGCAAAAAGCATGAAAGGTACTATTAGTCCATTTTCCATATAATTGGATTAGAAGCCATTGGTTAACACTGAAAGGTTAAAATGCCGCGAGAGAGAAAAATATATAATGTGGGGGACCTTTTTTCTTGAGTGTGGGACAGGAAGGTAGTGAAAGGGACAGACTAAGGTCCCTGACATTTTATATAAACTTTATAAGTATTGACCTGAAATTTTTAAGGAAAAATTTAGTGTTAGTTAATTTTTCTTTTTGTAAAACTCATTAGTCATCTCTATTTACATTGGCCATCATCACATGAAAATTTATTAAATAAAAAGAAAAGTGAAGGAGCACAAAACATTGGGAGACTAAACCAAACACCCATGTAAAACAAATGAAACAACTTCTCAAAAAAGTATTTGTTTAGATTTTACCTTTAACTTTGTTTATATTTCTTAACCAGGACTGTTCCATCTGGTCCTTAGAAACAATAAATGATATGCATGTCTGTGCAGTTTCGAATGTATCCTTGGGCTTTCTGTTTATAGATATAAATGAACTTATTTTAATATTGTATTTAAAAAAGATTAACTGTTTTCTTACCTGGTGGTTCCTCCATATTAATTTTTTTTTTTTTTTTTTTTATATCCCATTTTTGTCTGTTTTCCATGAGTGTTACCCTAAATTTTCCTACATTGTTGATAATTGATCCTTTCATATTGTCTATGCTTATTTCAATAAGCATAATAACTGAGTTCTTGTTGTAGTTTATTACAAATATGTCAAATCCTTGTCACAATTTCATAATTTGCTGGTTCTTTGCATTTTCAGGAGCTTCTAGTGAAGCAAATTTGGCAAGAAGCATCAACAGTCTTGAACATATGCTTGATGCTAAGGTAGGTCTATTTTGTACAACATGTTGAAATACTTAAATCCATGTGCATTTGTTGTCTGTTAAAAGATATTAAAACTTTTGCTGTCCTTTCCTGGAGAGAAAATCTTCTTTCCAGTATTTGATCTCCATAGAAAGATACTGGTGTCTGAACTCTTCTGAATTCTTTATATTTAACTTGTATGCAAAGTGCAGGGTTCTTGTGGATAATTACCTAGTTGTGCTACTGGTTAGATACCAGACATGGTTACCAATCTCTCATGGTTTAATCTGATTTGTAGGTTTACTCTGTTGAAGACAAGGAATTGAAATCATATGTGACCACTCCTGTGATTAATATATATCGTTATGCTTCAACTGCAAGTGGGGAAACTAGCATGTACTTAATTGAAGAGATTAAACGCCAGGTGCACTTTTGCTATGAGTTTTGAGATGACTAGATAAATAAGGTTTATTGATCACTTCATAATTTTATTTCAATAGTGCATAGCAACCCTTGGTAGGAGTTCAGAAGATCACCAGAAACGGATGAATACAAAGAAACTTCTGAACCGAATGCATGATAATGTGGTTTTCTGTTTACAGAATCTTGGCATTTGGGGAGCACTGCAAGTAAGACTCTTGATTATAAATTTTAGTTCTGTAGGAATTTGACTAAAAATAGATTATTTAGTCTATATATTTTTTAGCATAATCTATATATAATACATAATAGTTTGCTGTAATTTGTTCCATTTTGTTGGTTCCCCCCTTTACAACTGATTTTGCTAGTATAGATGTGATATCTAAAGATAAGGGAATGTTATTTAGAATTCAGTTAGACAAGTCTTCTGATTACATGTTTTCCTTGGTTTTGGTCTAGTCCTAATATATCCTTTTGCATTTAGTTATAGATCTCGGAATATCCGTTTTTTCTTTTGTCCATTCCTGTGGTTTTCCATCATATTTATTGTTTTCTTCTCTAATATGCGTTAACTTTCCAAGGCTAGTCATATGCTTCTGAGTGGTGATCGTTCTGAGAGGCATGAATTAGTGGAGGCAGAAGGAAATTCAAGTGATGACTCTGTGTGTGACACTTATCTTGCTCAGGCTGCCGAACTATTTACTTTACAGTGCATTAGAGGTATTTTTACATCAACTGGTGTTTTTTAATCACACCGCAGCTGTTAGTAGGTTTTCTCTTTTCTGGGTGCTATAGCCATCCATTTTGCTCGATATTAGGCTAACCTTTATCTAGCACTAAATTAGTTTTTTCATTGTTAATTTTTACTATATGTTTAAAACAGATTTCTTGTTGGATAGATGATTCATTTTATTGCAACTAAACATGTCTTTTGTAGGTGACAATGTATCTGATGATTTATCTTCTTCAGAAATATTGAAAGAGCCATTTTTCTCAGCTAAGCTCTTGCGACTCTTTGGGATACTTTCCACCTTTAGGTTGACAAATCTATGCTGTTTAATGCATGTTTTTCATATAGCACATGTCTCATTGTTATTAGGTTATGAAGCTAATACATTTGGGCAAATTCTGATGTCACGTTCCAACTTCAGGTTGCAAAAGAACATGAAATGTATTATTTTTGTGAATCGAATTGTGATTGCGAGATCCCTGTCATACATACTTCAGAAGCTCAAGCTTCTAAGACAATGGAGGAGTGATTATCTAGTAGGAGTACATTCTGGGCTGAAGAGTATGTCCCGAAGAACCATGAACATGATTCTTGACAAGTTTCGCTCTGGAGAGGTACTACTGTTGGATTTCTCTTTATTTTGGGAATGTAGAAGCCATTACTATCCTATATGCTAGTTTTTGTTTCAGTTGAGATTAAAACAGAAAAAGATATGCTTGAGGGCTTGTTGAGACCCCTCTACTGTTCCTGATATTTATATAAATGATAAAGGAGATACAAAGGAAGTTGAAACATTAAAGACTACAACTAGGTGCTAGGTGTAGAGGTTATCCAACACTCAACCTCCTAGCTTACACATAATGATTGCCTGGATATACTAACTATTTCTACAGTTTCAATAACTGAATTAAGCTATACTTGTGTGTACAAGTTGCTAATTGTCATAGGATATTCTTTGATTTTACCTGATTATTCATTATAGTGAGAAGAGTGTTCATTTACGGTCTTTGCTCACTTTAGCACCTTTTCCTGGAAATGATTTCTCTACACTGTCGTAGCTGATCCCTGGATGCTGCCGATAGAAGTCTTGACAAAACATAGTGCCTAGCTAGTTTTCTTTGGGAAGACAAACATCTTGGCTAAAGTTGATTGGATTCTTATTGATAAACTCTAGGGAAGAGAGAAGTATTGAGTTGAAATCACGTCTTTCTAAGACAGCAAGAGAGCTTTATTGTTATTGACAAAAAAAAATGAATACAATAAATAGAAGAGATTTGATATCATCTAGTAACAAAGATATGATACGAGTATAACAAAAAAGTTCATAATAATACATATATGTTGTGGAATAGTCCAAGCATACTCACTACAAGATGCTCTACTAACACAAACAGAATTTGATAACAAAGAAACAAGCTGCAAAGAATCCGTAGAAGGTTAACAATGGAAGCATCAACACAAAAAATTAACTTTGCTCAATTGAAGTGTGAACTTCAATCTATGTCCGTGACATAATTCACTATCACAGATTACATTTCGAAAATTTTCTCTTTACAACGAACTCTCGCTCAACTCATTCTCTTAGTCTTTTAGTTGACAACAACTCTTAAGTTAGTTTTAACTACCGATACAGGTTCCTATGTTAGTTCATAACTATCGTAACTAACTTTCTTGAAACATGCCTAAACACGTAGAGAAAAAAAGTGAACAATGCTTCACACTTCTGAGTAAAAACGTCACTGAGATAGGTGGCTTCACTAGACGCTCATTAGTCACTAAGTACTAGATGCCCTACTCTGGCAATACAAGATGCACGTCTTCTATAAGATGACTTGTATGAGGTTAGACATTTCTCTGGTTACATAGGATGAACTGTTTATTTTTATAATTAAATAGTCGTAATTATACATGATCAATTACTTATTATATAGAATTGAATATCTGATAGATATCGAAATTACAATAGGAGGAAATTCAGAGAGGAAGCTCTAATTACAATGGAAATTGCAGGAAAAATTGTGAAAACTGAAAAGAAATAAATTAAGAATCAATGCTTCTCTGCCCTGTGCTCACTGCCAAAGTACACCTTCATCCTAACTCCCGTGCATATCCCTATAATCAACTCCCATCAATGCAAAGTAGACTTTATTAATCTTAGAAATTCAATTATGTAATGCATGTGGCAAAGTTTTGTAATCATTTGCTATTATAAACTAAAGAAATGGTTATTTGATTGTTTATTAATATACTGATGTGGCATTAAACGTATTGTGGGAATGTTAAATGTATCTTATATTGCAAAACTATGGAATGGTTGGGAGATACTGGGGGAGTTTTGTAAAATATATAATTTTAACTTTTCTGCTCATACTTTTGAGCCTTATTGGTGTTAAAGGTGGTAGATGGTATACTGAGGAAAAAGATAAATGTGATCATGGCTTAAATATGTAAATATATTTCCTAGCTTGTCAGATAGTTAGTTCCACTAATGTGTGTGCCGATGTTTCTCATGCTGTTAACAGTTGAATTTATTGGTTGCAACCAAAGTTGGTGAAGAAGGACTTGACATTCAGACATGTTGCCTCGTCATACGGTTTGATCTTCCAGAAACTGTTGCCAGCTTTATACAGTCAAGAGGCCGTGCACGCATGCCTCAGTCTGAATATGCTTTTTTGGTGGACAGGTACTCTTGCTGATAGATTTCAGAAGTAATTTAAACAAACCCATCCATTTGGTTATTTTTGAAATCTTCCTCTTGTTGCAGTGGTAATAAGAAGGAGCTTGACATAATTGATGGTTTTGAGAAAGATGAACACCGAATGAATATGGAAGTTACTTTTCGAACATCTGATGAGACACACATCATCCCTGAGGAAAGAATTTTCAGAGTTGAGTCGACTGGTGCTTCTGTTAGTTCTGGATATAGTATCTCATTGCTTCACCAGTATTGTTCAAAGCTTCCACATGATGAGTATGAGCTTATTTAAACTGGACCTTGTTTTAATTTTTTATCCAAATTATATACCTAATAAGGAGTTTCAAGTAAATAAAATACAAACACTGTTTTAAAATATAATAATCTATCTTTGCAGGTATTTTGACCCCAAGCCAAATTTTTATTTCTTAGATGATTCAGAGGGAATTGTTTGCCACATAAGATTGCCTTCCAATGCACCAATACACCAAATTTTGGGTGCGCCACAGTTGTCTATGGAGGCTTCCAAACGAGATGCTTGCCTGACAGCAATAGAAGAACTGTATAAATTAGGCGCTTTAAGTGATTGTCTCTTGCCAAAGGAAGATGATGCAGAACCAGAAGAACAGGTTTCTGGCTCTACTGATGAAGATGAATGTGAAGGTCAAACTTCAGCTTCATTCCTATTAGCCAATACTTTCATTGTCTCAGTGGGTTTTCAAAAGTTTACCATTTAAGTTGTATTTTATTACAAACTGTCGAGCATATTTAGTGGTCAATGAGCGTATTAAGTAGAATGACTTATCCAGCATGTTGCCATACAATTCACTTCCTGTCTTTTGAAATTCTACACAATCCCATTTTGGTAATTATTATTGTAACATACATGTCTATGGATTTAGTGTTAATCATACTGTCAGTGTATAAACTCTTTTGGTGATGCAGTAACACATGATTAGAAGATTGTGTAAAGTTTTTCATACCAAAATGGATCAAATCAAATTCTTCGTGTATCTTTACCTGTTTATAGTCTCTAATGGGAAGATTTTTATCTGTTTTCAGATGTAATACTATTACCAAGTGGATTTTTATCAACTTATGCCTGTAAATGTAACTATATCACTATGTTGTGTTCTACTATATTTAATTTCCTTTTTTTGCAGATGCCATCTCAAGAGGAGAATTACATGAGATGCTAGTTCCTTCTGCCTTTGGTCAGTCATGGACTAACGAGGATGAAATCACCCATCTCAACTCGTACTACATAAAATTTAGTCCATGTCCAGAGGATAGGGTCTACAAAGAGTTTGGTCTTTTCATCATGGCCCCTCTTCCAATGGAGGCTGAGAAATTAGAACTTGATCTCCATCTTGCTCATGGACGATCTGTGATGACAAAATTTGTCCCATTTGGAGTTGTAGAATTTGACAAAGACGAGGTAAATGACATTTTTTTTATCAAAATAAAAACAGAGAATTTAAAGTTAATGCTTGGAGTTTTCCATCCCGCAGATTAAGATGGCAGAGAAATTTCAAGAAATGTTCCTCAAAATTATTCTGGATAGATTAGAATTTGTTTCCGATACTGTAGACTTGGGTATGGCTGCTGAAGCTCAGACAAGCTCGTTGACCTTCTACCTTTTGCTTCCAGTCGTATTGCAAGAATATGGAAATGCCATGAAAGTAGATTGGAAGACAGTGAAAAGATGCCTTTGGTCACCAATCTTCAGGCATCCAAAATATACTATGGACAAAAGAAAAAGCTCTTTTGATATTCACCTGAAACTTGCCAATGGTTACAGAAGTGTAAGAGATGTGGAGAATGGTTTAGTGTATGCCCCACATAAAAAGACATTTTATTTTGTCACAAATATTGATTATGAAAAGACTGGATTTAGTCTTCATAAAGAATCAGGCACTTCAAGCTACGTGGATGACTTAATTGAAAAGTGGGTATCTGGTTATTATTACGGCTTTATTCTTATTGCATTTTAATTTTGAATACCCGATTCTTCTATATTGGTAAAAACATTCATATTTATGGGCATCTTTCAGATTCCTGATTAACTGATTTAGTTAGATATCTGAATGTGTATGCATATAAGTTGGAATATCATATATTGCTTATGCTATTTGACAAAAAAATGTGCATGCTTGATATCAGGTTTTCCATTCATCTCAAATACCCAGAACAACCGCTTCTGCGTGTAAAACCACTCCCCAATTTGCACAACCTGCTACACAACCGAAAGCGTGAGGATGCAGGTACTGAATATGTTATCTTGACTAGAACTGTTTTAATTAAAAGGAAAAATTGTTAACACTTCTTACAACCATGAAATATTTTGAAATACATGGAATGTTATAGCCAGCAACACTAGGAAATAAATCTAACTGAAAAAAACAGACCAGGAAACTCCACAAAATAAATCATGATGCACCAAAACTGTCTTGAATGATCGCATCATCCCCTGTTTTTCTTTTGTGGTCCTCTTGCTGCAAGTGCAAATCTTTCAATGAACACATGCCATCAGTTTCTCCACTCAACATAATTTTCTCCTGATTTCCTCTCTTCTAACATCAACAAAAACCTCATGGATATTAGTGACTTAGTGCCCAGAATTCTCCCTCTGACCTCATCCAAATTCTTGTTTAGTTCGAGCAGGATGGTATATATGGTGCTTGTTCTCCGGGAGCTTGTACTGCTTGCTATCTCCAAGACACTACCACATCATGTGTTCATAAATGTTCAGTTGCTGCCAGTGCCTTGTGAGAGAGTGGTAGTATTCAGTGGTAGAAGTGTCTCCTTGTCGCAGTTCATGTGTTAGAGGGGTAGTATTCTCCAGGAACAGTTTGTTTTTACAATTCAGGAAGTTATTTATGCCATTTATATCACCCATTTCAGTATATGGGAATAAACTTAGTTGTTACAATTCAGAAAGTTGCTTTGATACCATGAAAATAAGTTTATTCCCATATACTGAAATGGGTGATACAGATGACATAAAAAGCTTTTAGGGTTACAGCAAATCAGGACCTTAATTAGGGATATTAAATTATCTACTTTACAGACACGGAAACAAATCAAAACTGCTATTACTCCCTTAATTGCATGTGTATAATTAATTAGAATGTTTGCTTTGTGAATTATTAGAATTATAATTTTAAATCCTAGACCTGAATTCACCTCATCTTTTGTTGGGATACAGTGGGCTAAATTTGTCCACAAAAGCCCATTTTACAACATCATAATGGTGCAAATGCATCAGATTTTTAGTTCGAATTAATATTTTTTGCTACCTTATTGCATCTATATTTAACCCTTAACTTCACTGGTCTAGATTTATAGCTTCAAATTAGATTTTATGGTTTCACTCATCTTTTGTGTGCTGATCCTCTTTATTCTTTGTTGCACTACTGTGATGGGCCATTACTTACTACTCCCCTTCACCCTCTTCTCTCCTCTTTCCCACCAGTCAAGCCACCTTGACAAAGCCTCGCATGACCGTGACGAGGGCATCACAGTACATTATGTCATGAATGTATCATTGCAACTTGTCTATTGCAAAATGAAGCAGCACCCTTGTGCCTCTCCATCCTTGAGCTTTTGCCACAATCTCATCTGCATGTCTAGATATTATACATTTATTGGAGGAAACTTGGTAATCTAGAGAAGTAAAAATCAAAATATTTTAGCTATATCTAGTGCTGTAACTGATTTCTTAGCTATGGCACATGTATTTGTGATTTGCTTAGGCTGGATTATGTCGTAGAAGGCTTGAAGATTAATTGGGTGGGATGGACCTATGAAGCTCTTTTGTGATAATAGATCAGTAATCAACATAGGTTATAATCCTGTTCCGTGCTATAGGGTTTTATTTGTATTCTACATGTACCTTCACAAGTCAACTTGCATATATTCTGACTAAAGGATTGCACAGTCCAAATTTTGAAAGAATAATATGCAAACTGGGAATGAAAAACATTTATCCTCCAACTTGAGGGGTATTGTTGGAAAAGGACCATTTGATGTTCTATATCTTTCCAAGTAGCTTAGTATTAATTGGGTTCAGTGTATCTTGATACCAATTCTGATTATATATAGATAAATCACTTGAGGGTATTCAGAAAATACTGACTTTGTTTCTCTCTTCTCACAATATACAGATATAAAATCCAAAATTCATTCTTAAGATTGCTTTGAATGAATTCTTCTATAAATAATGAAGATATTCTCATTTCTTCTAACAGTGAGCTCTGTGAGGGTTTCTTTATGATTTTTGTGTTGGCAATTTAAAAAGTGTACCTTGACTATGTTCAGATTTGTATATTTGATTTTTGGTTTTTGAGTTGTATTATATGCTGATAATTCATCAGAATTTTATTTAAATGTTGGTAACTTTTGAATGTCTGACAGAACCACAGGAGCTGGATGAATATTTAATTTATTTACCTCCTGAGCTATGTGAACTGAAAATAATGGGCTTTTCGAAGGATATTGGCAGTTCCATATCTTTGCTACCTTCAATTATGCATCGACTTGGAAACTTGCTGGTGGCTATTGAACTAAAGCAATTGCTATCTTTTTCTTTTCCCGAGGCAGCCGAAGTTAGTGCCCTTAGAGTAAGTCATATTAAATTAAATGTATTATTTACATTACTTTCTCATTAGTGTATTATCTAACAATTGTGAACATATTACCAGATTTTAGAGGCTCTCACCACTGAGAAGTGTCAGGAGCGCTTTTCCCTTGAAAGACTTGAAGTACTTGGTGATGCTTTCCTTAAATTTGTTGTTGCACGCCATTTTTTTCTCATGCATGACAGCCTTCATGAAGGAGACCTAACAAAAAGGCGTTCCAATGCTGTAAATAATTCCAATTTGTTGAAGTTGGCCATTAGGCGCAATTTGCAGGTAAAACTATACTAAGCATCAAAATATGGGTATAAATATTATACATTTACTATGTACAATAAATATAGATTGATTCTATTAATAAATATAGATTTGTTTGTAGAAAATTCATAAAATTAAGGGATTGAAATTAGGAGTTTATTTGGCATATTTACTCTTGATTTAGAGTCTTTGTTTCTGCCAACAAACACACCATATTGGCGAACTCGCATGGCGGTCTGGAGCAACCATGGCAGAAATTGTGAACTGCACAGTGCTCCCTTTCAAAATGAAGAAGAATAAGCCTTGAGTTTGTGCAACCCACCCAAGGCACTAAAATCCCCTAATTTTCTTTTCGGGTGGTTACACATAGTGTTGGCTCAGTAGGTTTTTTTTTTTTATATAAAAGAGGGTTGGGCAATATAATCTGAACCAAATCCAACCATCGATAGCAGAAAGTTTAACCTAATTGCATCCTAGCCTTAACCTAAAGCTGTCCTACCTAGTGACCTCCTCTCATGCTTGTGCAGTGTCGTTGTTGTCACACATTTGCTGACATCCCACAGCTCCATCACCCCATATCGTTGTGGTCCTGTAGTTGTTGTCATGCTATTGGCATTCCACACTTGTTGTCCAGTTGTATCTGACGTGCTACCACCATGTTGTTGTAGTCATTCCACTGCAAGTCTTTCCTTTTCTTTTTATTTCTATTTCCTTTCCTTTTAGCGCCATCCTACCTTCTTAATTTTTCTTGTTTTTTTCCACTCAATACTTATTCTCTGAATTTATGAAACAAATGATCTCCTACTTTTCAACAACTACAATGGCAATTGAACAGGTTTGTTCAAGAACATCCCATAGAAATGACTCGAGTTGGAAACATTGTCATCTGAATGAATCAAACTTGAACACAATCCATTTGTAGTTATTGTGGAAAAATTATGAAAGTAGAATTACCAAAGCAAAAGAGCATCTAATGGCAAAGAATGTTGTAGCCTGCACTAAAACTCAAAAACATGTGAAAGAAGAGCTTTGGAAATTATTTAAAGAAAAAGTTGTCTTTCAGAAATCTTACACCGTGCGGCTGATGATAATAACGAGTGAAGATGAAGTTGAAATTTCCACAACTAGTAATGATACAGGGAGCAATAGCAGTGGAAAAAAAGAGATCAATGGATATGTGTTGTGGAAATAACTGAACAAATTGACTATAAAAGCGTCCACCATAACAACATCAAATACGATAACCGTAAGAAGTCACAAACTATTTGTAAATGGTAAACGAAGGAAACAACAAGAAAGAATCAAGCATACAAAAGTAACCTGCTTCAATTGAAGAGTTAACAAACTTCAATGCCTTTAAAGTTGGAATATTATTCAACTTCAGATCTCCCTTGACAAACTTCCTCCAATATACCTTTTGGTCTCCCACTCCACTTTTTCACAAAATTACGAGTCATGACATCTAGTTTTGTGATTGCTGTTTCTTGTGGCTTTCATTGTACATGTTGAAATCACCTTAACCAATTTTCTGTCATCTTTTTTCCTCAATCGATGTTACAACCTTTATTAGAGTTTTAAAATAAAGTAAAGTATATACTGTATCGGGGCAAGAAAAATAGGATTGGGCTAGTCTGGAATTGAAGAAAGAAATACAATATATGAGAAGAGTATTCACATCAGCTTCATGTGTATTATTCAATCTCATGTGACAAGTAAAAGCATCATACAAGATTAAAGTTAGATATAAATTTTAAATTAGATTTGAAACACAACCTTAGATTCTTCCTAGAAGATAAAGTATAAACACAACTGCTAATACTGGATATGCTATTGTATATTAGATACTCCCAATAAATACAAACCCAGTACAAATCTTAACTGACGATTGAAGGCACTAGAGTACCCCTCGAACTGAAATATAGAGATTGACTAAACAATTTAGTAAGGCTTATAATCTGGATACCATTTTTCTATCTTGAGATCTGGCTTTAGAATGGGTTAATGTAATTAGGTTGTATTGTTATATTAGTTTGAGTCATTCCGCCTGGGTCATGATATCTACACACAAATTTTTTGTAATCTTTCATTTTTTTTTTATTGATAGAACACTTTCTCTTTCAACTTTCTTAAGATTCATAATTATGTTTATTGTCTTCAACTTTATCTCCCTGTTCTCTCTTGCAGATCTATATATGCGATCAGACATTTGATCCCTCTCAATTCTATGCATTAGGCCGTCCTTGCCCGAGAATTTGTTGTAAAGAAACTGAAGAAAGCATACACTTTTGTGCAAATTCTGTTAAGGAGCAAGGAAAAGTAACTGAAACCAGATGTAACAAAAATCATCATTGGCTACATAAGAAAACAGTTGCTGATGTGGTGGAAGCTCTGGTTGGAGCATTCCTAGTTGACAGTGGCTTTAAAGCCGCAATTGCCTTTCTTACTTGGATTGGCATACGAGTTGATTTTGAAGCTTCACAAGTTCTTGATATTTGCATGGCAAGTGCTGGCTATTTACCTCTTTCTTCTGATGTGGACATTCCTTCTCTTGAAAGTAAGCTAGGACATCAATTTTTTCATAAGGGTCTGCTTCTCCAGGCATTTGTGCACCCTTCTTACAATAAGCTTGGAGGAGGCTGTTATCAGGTTTGTGCAACTTCTCTTTTTCCTCCTGGTTTTGACTTCATAAAAGAACTAGTTTCCTTTACTTTATAGTTCTATGAATTCCAGTGAGATATTTGGTCTTTAATTTTTTTAAATGTGATAATTCCTTGCAGCGATTGGAGTTTCTTGGAGATGCTGTCCTGGATTATTTGATTGCTTCATATCTATTCTCAGCTTATCCCAAACTAAAGCCTGGTCAATTGACAGATTTGAGATCATTATCTGTTAACAACAAGGCATTTGCCTGTGTAACAGTAGATCGCAGTTTTGATAAATATCTTTTATGTGATTCAAATGGCTTGTCTGAGGCGATAAAAAAGTATGTAGACTACGTTCGAGGTCCTACAACAGAGAGTGGCATTAAAGAAGGCCCAAAATGTCCCAAGGTATATAGTACAGCCTTTATACAAAGTTACTACACCTTGGTGCTGTTGCTGCTATTATTATTATACATTTACTAATTTCAGATGAAGTTAGTAAAACATCTGGATCCATTTTAAAGTTTGGTTTGGCTATTTTATCTAGAATAATGCTCTACTCTCTCTCTCTCTCTTACATGCACACACACACACACGTCACAACACATGTAAAGTTTTCATATTTTACTTCTTTTTTTAACACATACAATTTTTATTCTGCCATAGATGCTTGTTGTAAGGTGATGCGATCCACTAGCCCTGGCATTATGCTCTTACTAGGAATATGAAAAGAGCAAATAAATGGAATACTAAAAGAGAACCTGAGCTCTTGTTCAAGGAAGTAAACCCCAACCCATCCAAATGATTGCCAATATTTTTGAAAAAATCACAAAAAAATAAACCAGTAAATGCTGGGTAGGGAAGCCCAGGAGTCTTTTTATTGTCCAATTGAGATAAGATGGATTTAATTAATGTCATGAGTAACTCTTCTAAGAGAATTAGGAAACTTTTTACGTTAGATTCTATGCATCTCATAATTTTCTGATAGGTATGTCTTGCTTTTTTATTTTGCATAAAAAAATATGATTTATAAATTTGACATCATTGATTGCTTCAGGCACTGGGTGACTTAGTGGAATCTTGTGTTGGTGCCATCCTTCTAGATACTGGGTTCAATTTGAACAAAGTTTGGGAAATTATGACTTCGTTCTTGGACCCAATCATGAAATTCTCATCAAGCTTGCAGCTGAGTCCTATTAGGGATTTGCGAGAACTTTGCCAAGCTCATAATTTGGAGTTGGAGTTTCTGTCAGTGCCATTAAAACTGACTAAAATGTTTTTAGTTGAAGCCAAAGCGAGTGGGAACAATGTATGTGAAACAGCTTCCGCAACTGGCCAAAATAAAAAGGAGGCTTGTAGAATTGCTTCACTTATGCTTTTTTCAAAGTTCAAGGTAAAACAATCATGTTTAGTTGTATGTTTTTCATCCTCTTTTATCAACTCAACACCATAGAATTTACATTTCTTTGTTGTCTGGTGAGATACCCCAGGTGAGTACTGTTCTGAAATCAATAGTGCTTATCACCTTTAAATTTTTAAATACTCTACTGCTTTTTAAACAAGTGTTGAAGTCTTAAGATGTTTCTTATTTCTTCGTTTGGAGCTTTACACTCTCGGAATAATGATGTCCATTACTATGGAGAAATTTTCATTACAATTTTTTTTTTTCTTTTTAGGTATTCCGTAGAGTCATCTAGTGAATTGTGTTTTATTATGTCTGTCAATTTCTGCTCTTTATATACTTCAGTTTGCACTGATGGAAAGTAGTATCTTCTAAGCTCATTCCTGTGCCTTAACACAATTATAGTTTTTTCCTTTTTCAACAACTATTTTTCTTGAAATTGGGATTTAACTCTTGTACCATCTTAAATTAGATTTGTATCTAACTCAACTCCACAAAATTGGTTTTTAAGACTTTTTTCACACTCTATTGCTAATCGATGTAGGACTTGAATTTTTCCAATAATTTCATGAGATTTTTTTTAAAATAAATGAGGTGGGGGTTAAATACAAAGTCCGGAAGCCTAGTCTTGGATTGCTGTTATAAAAAACAATTGGAAAGATGCATTTTTATCTTCCCCAGCTGCAAGCCCAGGAGCTATATATTGTTTGATTTTAAAAATTGATTTGAGCGGTAATGGGTATGGATGTGCAGGCTCAAGGCTGGAAAGCAAAGTCAAAAACTTTGGAAGAAGTTCTGGAATCAACTTCTAAAATGGAACCAAAACTTATTGGCTATGATGAAACTCCCATTGATGTAACAGATACCAGTATTGCCAAGAATATAATGGTAACTGCAGACTTGTACAGCAAATCAAACCCAGAAATTCGACCTATCCAAGATACAGATGAAATATGCTCTCCATGTGTGAAACCTATTGGCCAACTGCTTCAATCTTCCGCGAGGGAAAAACCCAGTGAAATATTTGAAAATCATTGCAGCAGTGAATCATCAGGGACAGGTAGTGTAAAATCATTGTATTCTCACTGAGCCTGTGTCTTGTTAATCCTAAATACTTTTTTATATTCTTTGCAAATAGGAACCGCAAGATCACGACTGTATGAATTGTGTGCTGCTTATTGCTGGAAACCTCCTTCATTTGAATGCTGCAAAGAAGAGGGACCAGATCACCTCAAACAGTGAGTGCCTTGTTATTTTTTTTTATTGACCTAGAAATTTGTTTAGCCTGTGATGTAACTGGGATAGTAATAGGACATTACATGTTTAAAGGAAAAGATTTTTTGACACTTTTTTTGACAATTTTAACAATTCAATAGCACTCAATTGGATCAATATTTTTTTTTTTAGATAATTTATCATGATTTGGAAAGAGAAAAGAAAGGTTTGGTAAAGAGTTTGTCAAAGTTTGTTAACAAAAACTTTGTCAAAGTATCAAAATCCAATCTTCATTGTTGGTATAGGACAAGAGACACTTTAGATATCCTTACTATCAGGTTTAAGCTTGTTTGGAATTTGACTCAAAATCTTTATTTCATCCACTGGTAGAAGTTGAGAAGTAGCTATCAACGATAATTAGAACCATAGAAAAGACATAAGAAAAATATCCATAACCTTATTATTGTTCCATTTTTAGATTCACTTACAAGATGACCTTGGAGATAGAAGAGGCCCCTGATACTATTTTAGAGTTTGTTGGCGAACCTCGGACGAAAAAGAAAGATGCTGCAGAGAGTGCGGCTGAGGGTGCATTTTGGTACCTGCAACAGGTAGGCTACTTTTGCTAGTGGTAGTTAACATGTTCCAGAACAACTATCATGTCTCATAAGTCTGAGGTAATTTGTTCTAGTAATGTCTTCATTATTGAGGCTGTCATTTCCAATTTCTGAATGCTCTCATTCTTTAGGTAATATATTGGAAAGCATAATTTATAGATATGTATTGTTTTGGTCTCATAGTTAGATCTTCAACTTGTATGTAAACTGCACCTCAGATATAACCGTGAATTTTCTATACATTTGAAATATAAATGATCATTGTTTGACCGTTGCTCTATATGATCCTTTTTTCTCGAAGGAAAAAGTCATTATATTGGCTTCCTTGTTTAGTCAAAAGTCATAATAAATTAGTCCTAAACTTAAATTTCCTTCATCTATGGATATCACTATACTACTACTCTGTGATTAATAGTTGGCTCGACTCAAAAAAGGAACCATTCTAAAAATCTCTACCCACACATACATAGAATAACAATTATGAAAATTAATAGATACGATCTGATGAGGGTTATGAATAATTAAGTACTAAATGACAATATTTTGTACAAACCACAATCGAAATCACACAAGTTTGTATTTTTTAGGAATTATGTCGAGCACGTGCTTACGTGACATTCAATAGACAAAATATTGCATACATGATTCACAAAAATAAACCCCCATTTCAACCTATGTTAAATATAAAGGACGGAGAAAACAGAGTGTAATCATAAATTTACCTTCGAGAGATAAGTCGCGGAAAAGGGACAAATTTGAAGAGATGAAAACAAGTTCTTAAGAGATAAAAAAAGAGGAAGAAAGAGAATAATGTTGTGATGTGATGAGTTGCTAGCTTATATATTGTTCTTTTGAGTGTGTAAGTTGTCATTTATTTAAATATATCCTAATTTCAATCTCTATTATTCATGTACTCCCCACTCCTTTGAAAATGTATCTTTATGTCCAAAACAAAATATTATGATTTTCTAATCCTCTTCATAACTTCACAAAGCTTTTATTTTGTTCCTTCACCCATATTATTATAATCTTTGACGGCTTGCTAAAAATGGATTTTTAGAAAGGTCGAGAGATAAACATAATTTATCTAGAAATGTGAGATGTGATGCTAGACAAATTGACACTTTAGTTATCAGTTTATCATAAATTAATTCTAGAAACTAAAACATTTATAAAAAAAATAAGACTGATATCTTTTTCCAAGAATTAAGAGTGTAATTTAAAAAACAAGGACTTAAGTGGTGTATCATGTTGTAGTTCAATGTTTAAATAGCTTCAAAACAGAGTATTCGAGTGTATCATCTAGGTCAGATTTGTCTTATTTTATAAGAAGATTTTTCTTAAATTCTCTTTGGATGAGATTCAGGTACTTAGAAACAAATTTTTATAACGAAAAATTTAGAGTACTGAAAATGTTAACCCTTATTTTTTTTTTTTCATAAAGAGATTTTAATTGGTTAGTCCACTTTGATTTGTTTCGTTCCGTTTATCAATTTGATGGATAAAAATATGAGATAGTATGTTGGCCTGCTTTTTTTTAATTAAAAATTTAAATAAAAATACTTTAAAATAATTTTTCTATATTTTTTTTTTTAAAGTGTAAATATATAATAATATTGTAATTTAATTATTAACACTTATAAATTAAATTTCAATTATTAGTTATGTTAGAGTAATTTAACATGTAAATACAATAATTTTTAAATTATTTAAATAAAAACATTAACTATGATTTATTTATATTTTTATGTAAACAAAATTAAGAAAAAAGGGGACAAACCAGTTTGGCCAGTTGGTTTGCCATCTTATTCATGTGTGAATGAGAAAAGCTATAATTATTTATACTCGATATATCAAAGTTTACCTAAGTTATTTTTTCCTGAGAGTACCTATCCTACTTGTATATATATGAGTAATGAAAAATAAAATAAAATAAATATTAAAACAAGTGCACGTCCATTTTTTATTTTTATGTTTATCTCTTTATCGTGTAAGTGGATATCATTCATACACACAAACAATAAAATTTGATTTCATGTTTTTATTCTTTATTTTGTTAGATAATGGGCCATGAAAAATGGATATTTATAACAATATTAAAATAAAATAAAAAGTTAGTTAAAATTATTTTCATGATTAGTTAAAATTTAGGCTTAATTTTTTTTTTCTATTTTCGTTTTCTTTGTTAATTTAGTTATTATTTTTGTTTTATGTTTAATTAGATCCTATTTTTTTGTCAATTTTAATAAATTTAATTTTTTTTCAATAATTAATGTGAACGGTAAATGTCATATATATATATATATAATTCTGATTCAAAGTTTAAATGATTTAAAGTTAGAGTATTGAAGTGTTCCATTTATGTTAAAATTATCTTGTATTTATAAATAAATATTTCTTAAATTCTTTTTCAGTGAAATGTTCGAGTAATGAAAACAAGAAAATTAAAACACTAAAAAACAAATTCATAAAGAGAAACCTTGGAATACTAAACAATAAATCCTTACTCAACTTTGTTAAATCCTTATTATTTTTATAACAAAATATCTTCCCAGAGTTGAGATGAATTATATCAAGACCAAACTAAGTTGATCTCAAAATCATTTACATTCGGATTATAAAACCACTTAGTTACTTATTTTAAACTTTCAAACCCTATATAGGAGGAAAAAAATTAAATTAATTATACATTGTTACGAATTTGGATTCTCTGTTGAATTTTTTGTTGTGTTATTTTTTTATTGTCTTTACAATACACTGATTACCATTATTTTTAACGTTTTAAAATATATTAAAAGGAGATTTAAAACGTTAACACAATATATTTTTAATGCTCAACACAAAAAATAAAATAATAGAGAACCTGAACTCATGTTATCGGTTTGAAATTTGTGTTTGCAAGATTTTGGGAGTGTCTCCAAAAGGTAGGTTGGTTCAGTTAACAGAATATTAATTTCTAAAAGATTTTTCAATCTCTAAGTAGGTAAGAGATTTAGGCAGTGTTTATTTACGGGAGAGTAATTGAGAGAATGAATAGATAGGTTTGAGTTAATTTAAAAGTGAATTTTGTGTTGTTTTTTTAAGAAATTTAGAAGTGATAGTGAGTAAATTTATAAATATTTTTTGTTAAAGTTTGTGAAAGATTTGATTGATGTGATAAATTAAAAAATATGTTTTAATAGAAGTAATAATGAGATTACCATTTTGCCCTTAGTTTAATAAGTATTATAAATTAATCTTTGCGTGAGTAAATTTATTTTCAATTCATTTCAGTTCACAAATATTTGTTTTGTTTCATGTTGAATGAAAGTATGACAATTGGGGTCTAAAAAAGAGAGAATATGCACAATGAAAGCATGCTGCACTATGGTTGCACTATGGTATAAAAAAGGGGTTAAATTATATTGTGTGCAAAACCCTGTATCCGATCTGCACTATGTGGATCCAATCTGTATCCAATCCATGCCAAGAGAATCGAATTCTCAACACCACGTATCCGATCCAAACCATGCATTGCACATGAAAGAGAGAGAGGAGAGGGTAAACTTGTAATAACGCAACATAATCTACGCAAATCAACATATAATGGGTGAGATCACTAATCCTATGTATCCCTATAAACGAACATGATATTCACTCTAATTTCCATCTTCGATAATGCACTCCCCTTCAAGTGAACACAACATGAAAGATCTTTATAATAGTAGTCAAGTATAAATGACAATATTATTGAGTTATACTCCATAATCAAGCTCTTTATATAAAAGAGTTAAATATGTTTTTGGTCCCTCAAGTTTCAGTGAAATTTGGAATTAGTTCCTGATTGAAATTTTTGACTAATTTAGTCCTTCATCTTTATAAATATATGAATTTAGTCATTAAAATTATGAATATATGAAACATCCAAGGAATAATGGAAACTCCTGTTTTTTTTTTTTCAAATTATTATCAAATATATGAACAAAATTATTTTGTGCCTAATAACCTTATATATTTGTTCTCACGATTTTGTTTTTCCGATTATTTTTTATACTTGAAAATATTATTTGATTGAAATCCAAATAATTTATTATTGTCTATATTAATTTAGAATCTTAGATTCGGACACCGACCACAATGGTTATATAACTTTAATGTTCATTATGAATAAAAATTGTCGAACTTTGTATTTCATAAAAAAATTAAAAAATTGAAATAGTAATTGAATTTTTTTGAGTTTTTATCTTTCTTGTATTTTTATAAAATTATATATTATTTATATATTTTTAATTTTAAATGTTTATTAATAATTTAATTAATGAACCAAAGATAATGTTTTATTTTTTTATATAAAATATTTTTCATTTTAATTTGTTTAGATAATTTTATTATTAATTTTTTTATATATAAATATGTTTTTTTAAAATATTAACTTATTTATCAAGTTATTAAGAAAATATTGTTATATAATTTTAATATTATATAAAATTATTCATCAAATTATTAAAAAATATTAAATTAAACTTTATATTAATAAAATTATATAATAATATATTTTAATTTTATTTTATTAAGAAATTAAAACTAAAAATACATATATCAATTTGTTAAAAAGTTAAAATTTGTAAATATAAAAAAACAAAATTCTAAAAATTTAAAAATAAATAATATTAACACATAAAATAAAATAAAATAAAAACATAACATATTTTGTATAAAAATATAAATCTCAATTCTTTGTTTAAAATATTTTTCTTTAAAATTGACCTATTTTAATAATATTTTTAAAATATGTTTAAATAGATAATTTTAAAATAAAATTACACTATTTTCTGTAAAAAAACCAAGAAAATATACAGACAAATAAGTTTTTTTTTTTCATATTGTCATAATTAGCCTATCGCGTTTTATCCGAATATTTTGGGATGGACTTTAAGTTTCAGACTTTTTTTTATATTTAATATATAATATAATATACTATATAATATAAATAATGCAAATATTTATGTCATATAAATATCTTAATTTTATAATTATACGCTCTAATCACATGCCACAGACGCTTAACCCTTACACGAGGCACGTGCGAGCACCAGTGTCACCCGCCAACACTTTCCCGCTAATAGTTTCCCGCCAAAAGCACCCTTCTTCTTGGTCTCTTTCTATCTTCTTTTTACTTCATTCGAAGAAATCGAAACCGTGGGAGATTGGTTCTTCACTCTATTTGTCATTCTTTCCTTCAATCCAACCCAAACGAAACCCTAACGTGCCTCAGAGCTTGAGCGAAGATGTCAGGGTGGGACGAAGGAGCCGTCTACTACAGCGACCAAGCGCTCGCCGGAGACGACGGCGCCGGCGCTCGTGGGGAGGCCGGCACCGATTCGAACCACTCCCTCCTCCAGAAATTCAAGGAGTTCATCCGAAACTTCGAGACCGCCAACAACGTTTTCCCTTACAGAGAGAGCCTACTCCACAACCCTAAGTTCCTTCTCGTCGATATGGGAGATCTCGACACGTTCGACTCCGATCTTCCAGCCAAACTCCGCTCTTCCCCCGCCGATATTTTGCCCCTGGTACTGTTGGTTTCTCCCTCTCTCCTCAAACGTTGTCGTTTCCGATTCTGACATTCTTTCTTGCTTTTGTAGTTCGAAACGGCAGCGGCGCAGGTTCTCGTGAGTTTGAAGACGAAGGTTGCTGGAGATACTGGAGCCATGGAGGATCCTATTCCCGGTGATGTTCAGATTTTGCTCACCTCCAAGGAGGATCCGATTTCCATGAGATCGCTTGGGGTATGTGGATTAAATATAATTCAGTTTACAATTTGAAATTTTGTGCATATGATGCTTTTGGTTAAAATTGGGGTGTTTTGTTGTTGAGTAGAGTTGAATTCGTGGAGTCATAGGGGTGTTTTCTTTATACAGGCTCAGTACATATCAAAACTTGTTAAAATCGCTGGGATTACTATTGCTGCCTCCAGGACTAAGGCAAAGGCCACTTATGTTACCCTGATATGTAAAAACTGTAAGAAGGGGAAGCAGGTTCCATGTCGGCCAGGACTTGGAGGAGCCATTGTTCCTCGATCTTGTGATCATGTTCCTCAGGTTTAGTTTGTGTTTATATTCGATGTCTTTCTTTGTTTGGTGTTATATGTTAATGATTTACTTACGGGACAAGGGGCTTCTGTAGCCTGGAGAAGAGCCTTGCCCAATTGATCCCTGGCTTGTGGTCCCTGACAAGAGCAGATATGTTGACCAACAAACTTTGAAGCTGCAGGAAAATCCAGAGGTAGCAATACGCATTTATTTGTTAAAAAATATTTAAATTCTCTTGGAAATCTAACCATATATGGTGTTGTGATCATTGAAGGACGTTCCAACTGGAGAGCTTCCTAGAAACCTGCTTCTCTCTGTTGATCGACATCTGGTTCAGACAGTAGTACCTGGCTCAAGACTGTCAATCATGGGAATTTATAGTGTCTACCAAGCTTCTAACTCTTCTACATCGTGAGATTCATCACTCGTCGTTTTTTTTTTCATTTAATTTGTTTCAATCTCTCATCCTCTCATCTCGAACTGATGTCTGGCTTGAAATATTGTGTTATATGCAGCCACAAAGGAGCCGTTGCAGTTAGACAGCCTTATATTAGGGTTGTAGGCATAGAAGAAACAAACGAGACAAAGTCTCGGGGTCCAGCTGCATTTACACAAGATGAGGTCAGTGGTGAAACATTTATGAATTGATGGTCTCTTCCCTGCCGGGTCCTGTGCAGCCGCATACCCAGGACCCTGAGTTTGCGGGGGATATTATAGATACTGAACTCAGTGGGTTCAAATAGAGTTATATTATAAAAATAGGAATATAATTTAAATTAGAGTTTATTTGGTGGTTTTCAGTATAACAACTACTATTAATCTTTCTAAAAGCACATAAGCCGTTATTGTTTAGGTCCATCAATGGTTCTGTGGTTCTTGTCAAATTTCGGTTACAGTGTAACTTAATGAGTATAGTGTCCGAAGTATTGTACCCCCTCCTACTGCATTCCAGTTATGATTTCCCAACTCTAATGAGTTAAAGAATACTTTTCTTCCCCCATTTTATGAACCTTGACTAAATTTTTAATCCTACATAATGTCATGGTCCCCTCAACAATGATACTCTTTGCAGATAGAAGAATTTAAAAAATTTGCTGCTGAACCTGATGCCTATAAAAATATCTGCTCCAAAATTGCTCCATCTATATTTGGACATGATGATGTCAAAAAGGCTGTAGCCTGTCTTCTGTTTGGAGGGTCAAGAAAGGTATACCGTTGTCTGAGTATCCATTTTTTTATTGGGGGGTAAAACACAGCAATTGATCACATGACCATTTTGTTTTCAAACAGCATTTGCCTGATGGAGTCCGGTTAAGAGGTGACATCAATGTATTGCTTCTGGGGGATCCATCTACAGCTAAGTCACAGGTTAGCTATTGTGTTTCTCCACTGGATTTGAATTTCAGTCAAGTTTTGGTAATTGTATTATTAGAAATTGTTTGTGCTAATGCTGCTTGTTTATGGATAATTTTGAAACTAAAGTGGAAGAATTTTGCCATTCACTTTATAGTTTGTGTTTTTTAATGCGTGTACCATTGCCTTTTATAGTTTCTGAAGTTTGTTGAAAAGACTGCTCCTATTGCTGTTTATACTTCTGGAAAAGGTTCATCAGCTGCTGGCCTTACAGCTTCTGTAATACAGGATAGCAGTACGGTAAGTTCTTTCTCTTTTAAACTGTTTGTATCAGGTAGCAAATTTTCATTATACTACTCCTTAACTTCTAATCATAAGCTTTTACCTTCACCTATCTTGTTTTAGTAGTCTCTGATTTATGTTGTGTACTTCAGCGTGAGTTTTATCTTGAAGGAGGAGCCATGGTCTTGGCTGATGGAGGTGTTGTATGCATTGATGAGTTTGATAAAATGAGACCAGAAGATAGGTATACATTTTTGTCATTTTGTTATGTAAGTCGTAATCGTAAATTTGTGATGAAACTCATATGTTGTTTTTTATGCAGAGTTGCTATTCATGAAGCCATGGAACAGCAAACTATATCCATTGCCAAAGCGGGAATAACAACTGTTCTTAACTCACGGACTTCAGTACTTGCTGCTGCCAACCCTCCATCTGGACGTTATGATGATCTCAAGGTCTACTGTAAACCCTAGTTTATCTGTTTTCATTTTCTAGAAAAAACATACTGTAGTTGTACAAGATACTGATGGAAGAAGCCTTGAATGTTTTTGCAGACTGCACAGGATAACATTGACTTGCAGACTACCATTCTTTCTCGGTTTGACTTGATTTTTATTGTGAAAGATGTCAGAATGTACAGTCAAGACAAGGTACTGTTGTGTACTTTTTGCAATATGCATTGCGTTGCAACTATTGAATGTTCCTTGTTCAGTTAAGTCAAATTTGTTTTCTGTGTTGTGACACGGTCAAAACAAATATTTTATCATATAGACTATTTTTGTATTGTTATTCTAGTGTAACATTCAGTTGTCAACAAATGTGCTGTGTAGAACGTCTAGTTTTGCAGACCATATTCTTTACACGTAAGGATTGATTTGTCTTCAATTGTGGATGATTGGTTTCAGATAATTGCTAATCATATCATAAAGGTCCATGCATCGGCTGGACGGGCTGGTGCATTGATGGGTGAGAGCAAAACTTCTAAAGAAGAGAATTGGCTGAAGAGGTATGCAATGCTGTTGACTTTTCGTTCAGTTATTTCAACCATTTGTTCTTTCAATCATTCGAGAAAATGAGTCTTGACCTTGTTTAAATAGGTATTTACAATATTGTCGAAATGAATGCCACCCTCGCCTATCTGAATCTGCAACTACATTATTGCAGAATCATTATGTGAAAATCAGACAGGTATACATGAATTTATTATCGTTTAGTCTAAATAAATTTGTATTTGGTCTTTAAACGTAGTCGCTAGAAGTTGAAGATTCGTTCGGTCCTTTATTTGTTTCGTTTTATGTCTTGCATAAATTAATAATTTATTGCTAGTAAATGTTGCCATATTTCTCCTGTGAATGCTGATTTGGTGTAATGAATCTTTAAGGAATATAATTCACTTATTTTGTTTTTGGAAAAAAATGTTTATACAGGATATGAGGCAACAAGCGAATGAAACTGGAGAAGCTGCAGCAATACCGATAACTGTAAGGCAGCTGGAAGCAATTGTTAGGTTGAGCGAAGCACTTGCAAAGATGAAACTGTAAGTATTGCTATTATTTTTTATTTCAACGGTCCCCTTTCTCCAAAGCTCTAAGTAAAATTTCTTGGAAAAATATGACTCGGTGCATGTATAGGATATTACTACCTATGGTGCAAGAAATTTCATAATGCATGTCTAAATTTGATCAGTAGTTTTAACAATATGGGAATAATCTAAGTGAGTCAAAGTTTCATATTAGACAGAAAGCTTTATCTTGTGTTTAGATTAAAAATATTGTCAATCTCTTACAAGGATTAGACTCATCTCTCACACACACACACACACACACACATATATATATATATATATATATATTTATAATAACCCATCAGTCAAAACACGTTTGTTCAAAAAATCACATAAAAATGGGTGTCATTCTTTAGTAGCTTTCCTAAACTTTCTATAAATTGGTTGGATCAATGGGCCGACGAATTGAAGTTTTAGTCACCTATGTTTTCCGGTAGAAAATAATTCCATCATTACATGTGATTTTTCCCCAAATGTTTGACTAAACAATATTACTAGTGTTTGTAAAGTTAATCATTTCTTTTTTTCTTTCTTGGAGTGTCTTTTTGTTTATTCTTGTGATGATCCATGCATCTTTCATATAAAGAAATGTACCTTGATTAGTTCTTGCACCAGATCTCATCTTGCTACTGAGGAAAATGTACAAGAAGCAGTAAGGCTTTTCACTGTGTCCACAATGGATGCAGCTAAGTCCGGGATAAACCAACAAATAAATCTTACACCTGATATGGCAAATGAAATAAAGGTTTGTCTTGTTACGAGGGTCATCTTGCTTTTTCCATCTTGCTTCTTATCCTGATGGATTGATTTACATTGTGAGCAGCAAGCTGAAACTCAGATAAAGAGAAGAATTGGGATTGGAAATCACATATCAGAAAGGAGGCTGATTGACGACCTTAGCAGAATGGGGATGAATGAGTCTATCGTAAGTATCAAATATCCACTTAACTTCTCTTGGCTGGCATAATTTATCGAGAGACTCGTAGTTTAGGTATTCATTCACTTAACTACGTTTTGCAGGTGAGAAGAGCTCTTATAATCATGCACCAGAGGGATGAAATAGAGTACAAGAGAGAAAGACGTGTTGTATTTAGGAAGGCATGATATATCTATTTCTCGACACCAGTTAGTTGTATGCAAAATGCAAAGGTATATCATAATTTAGACGAAATTAGAATGACCTTGAAATTAATTAAATTCTCTGTTCTACTGTTTTCTAAAAGCAGTTAATATTTAACGTATAGCGTAATTTTGTGAACTTGTAAACAATTTTTTTATCCTGCAAACTGCAAATACCAATGGTTATTTCAAAACAAATTGCTTCCATCCTTATTACTGATAATAAATCTTACCTTGCCGTCAAATCATGTCCCAGTATTAGTCAAGCCATTGATTGTGGATAACTCTGATCCTGTTTTATGGTAATCATATTTTAAAATAATGTATATCATCATATAAGAAATTCTAGTTGGTAATTTAGCCGTAATCAAGTATAAGATGGAAAAGTAGTGGTGGCTAACACTTTCATATGAATTAAAAATATACAAGGATATATTTAAATGTTAATTTAAGGATCTCTTTCATTTTATGAAAGTAAAAATTTGAACTTCCCTTTTCTTTAGATTCTTAAGTTATACTAAAGGTAAACACCATTTGGTAGATAAATAGACGTTTTTTAGTATGTTAATTTTATTTTATGAAAAAACTGTTAGGATAAGTAAATTTACCATTGTAAGAAATTGCTAATAATTTATACTTTTTTAATTAGTCTCTGATTATTGTTTGAAGAATATCTTGGTAAAAAAAATAAAGTTCATTGCCCTTTTTTTAAATTAACAAAAAAATATTATTGCTATAGAAAGATCAAACAAAATATAAACATTACACTTATAATGGAAATATTTCTCTCTAAAGTAAATGTAAGATTAATAATTATAATGAATTAAAAAAATGTAACCATTAAATATTTTATATTGAATATTTCATTGTGTTCGATAAGTTACTTTTACAAGTTTATAAGAATAAATTTTCATATTACCTATAAACGTAAGTTATCTTATCAAGTTTTACTAGGCAAATAAGATAATATGATCAATTGATCATTGAACCTATCATAAATAAGTATTTTCACTTTTACCATGGACAACAAAATTTTAACATTTTTTATTGAAGGGATTTTTTGTAACTTAAACTTTTATCAAAGTTAATTATTTCAAAATTACTTTATAGAAAATTCCTTTAGAGAAAATTATTTCTAATTTTAATTAAATTTATAATCAAATGTTAAAATAATATAATTTTTATAGATATTCGAATATATCCTAAACCTATTTAGTTAGCCTTGAAAACTAGACTTGAAAAAAACAAGTATAAAATTGAATAAAACACTTTTAAATTAAGTACAGCTAACAGCAAATATGTCAAATCAATTCGGTATTACTATTTAATAAAATCTCCTTTTATTTTTAATTGGCTAATACAAACATTGGATTAATAAAAAATATTTAAAAGGCTAAAATGATAGCCCAGATAGAACATTCACCGATCGATTTAGTTGATAAATTTATTATTTTTAAAATGATATTCTTTCTTATTTATTATTGTTTTTTAACCTAATTAATATATAGTTATATTTTTCAATGAGACAAGTAATGGATATATCTTGATAATTTATAACATTTATTGTAACATCATTACGAATAATTTGGTAAAGAGTCATGTAAAAATACAATTTCTTTTAGATGTCATAAATACAACTGTAAGTATTATTAACTAAGGATGGATTTATGTGGATTTGTGTAGATAAATATATTTTTTTGAGTGGATTTAGAGGATAAAATAAATAGATTTAAAGATGAATTTTGTGAGAATAAATGAATGATTTGAGTGATGTGATAAATTAAAAAAAAATTTATAATAAATAAAATTTGAAAATTACCAAACTACATAAAAATAAAATTAAATAATTTTTAAATAAATAAAAATATTAAATTTTAATAATATTTTAATTTTAATTATTAATTATTATATACGTATCTTATTAATAACAATTATATATATTATTAATTATTATGTTATATATACATATTTATAATTATTAATTATTATATAGATATATTATTAATGACAAGTATATAAATGAGAGTAAAAAGAAATACATATAAGGGGTAAATCGATAAAATGTAGTTTTATTCCTGTTCATAAATTTTTATTCCTCCAAATCTGTTCATAAATAAGAAGATGAAGTTTTCATTACATTTGAAAAATCCATCGTTTCAAATCACAATATTTCACCGCAATCGAACACAAATATAATTAAAAGTTCATCACTCTCAAATCTACTGATTATTCAAATCAGTTGAAACGAACATAGCCTTTAAGAGTTCACTCTCAAATCTACTGATTATTCAAATCAGTTGAAACGAACATAGCCTTTAAGAGTTGGGTTACATTTCAAGTATTAGATAATGGAGGATTGAGAAAACGTCTCGGCATTCGTGCTAGTCATTCACTCTAGGGAATTTTGTTACCATTTCTGGTTACATAGGGTGGAATAATGAAACAGACACAATGGATAGTCTTTTGCATGCAAATCAAGAGGAAGCTACTAATATTAATGTATTATTGATTTTCATGTTATTGGATTAAGAATTAATCATAATATCGAGCGAATACTTAGAGATAATAAAATAAATGCTTATATTTTTCCATAAAATAGAGTTTGAATTTACATGTTGAACTAGAACTAAACACAATTTTTTTAGTTTGATTCATGATTGAATATGGACTTATCTCAAAACTTATCAAAAGTATTAAATCTTAGGTTTTTGTAGAGATGGAGTTCATTCTAAAAGTTCAAATTAAATGAGTTTTTCTGTTAAGCCAGATTCATTACAAATCACAATTCGAATTAAATCACATCTGGTTTTGTAATGACATTATAAGATTTCATGTAAGACATCTCATTTTCTCATCTTTGTCATGCTAGGTTTTAACAAGCTAAAAGGTTTTTCAATGGTGTACAAGGATTTACTAGAAGGTTTAGACACAAAGCTTGTGATATCCTACTGTAATATGTGAGAATTAGATCTTGAATCTGTAAGGCTAAATCTTGTTAATTTTCATGCTAGACAATTGGTTGAGGAGATTAAAAGGTATCCACCCTTTAATGAATTTTGTTAAAATAATACGTGGAAGAGCTTAATTTTCTGTTCCTATTCAAATGTGGCATTGGAAAGTTAAAAAAAGATTAGGATAAATCTTAGTTTATCTTCATTCAAATAATTTTTCTCCATAAAACTATCCTTAACTAACTAATTTTTATATATAACTATAACCCAAGAGTATAACACAATCCACAAACCATGACTAATTATGGCCTGGCAAAAGAACAAAGCACATGAAATCATGTCTACTCAATTATAGCTCATAACTGATAATATACGACCTAAAACAATCTACAATCAGAAAATGTAGTAGTTCCATACCATACACAAGAGAAATCATGTTAAATAAACATCCTAGCGTGATGTCCATACATAAAGCTGCCCTCCACTTGTAGCTCCTACAAGCATCCCAACCTCGTAACAGTTTATATCGAATCTGCAAGGAATGGCAGACATGTGTGGGCTCTCTAACGTCATAACTATTTTCCTTTGAACTGCTGAGACCACATCAACCCCTCTATTCATATTTCCAATGAAGAGATATTTGTCATCCCAACCCCATTTCGCTCTGCAACAGTAAGATCACGCTCACAAAAGTTAGCCTTTTCAGAATAAATAGGCAATTTATAAGGTATATCAAGTTTAAAGTGGCATCACAAATTCGTATTACACACATGTTTCAGTTCATGCCAAATAAAAATTCCTCTCTGCGTGCTAAGAGTTTAAGCGTATTTGAAATGTAAAAACCAGCTCTAAAGAGTTTGAAATACCAGGGTTTGATTTGGAAAAAAACTTTTGCATAATTGAAAATGAGAAGTATGATTAGTTAACCTTCACATACTTCCCAGATACCATACCTGAATGTAGAAAGCCATCTGCCAGTCTGATTAAAATGAGAAATAAGAGCCGTATCCTCCAAGTTAACTCCACTGTGAATACCAATAGTGTTGTCCAAGCTGCATCAAGGGAAGAGATTATATTAACCTCCGGCCAAAATCACAATTACATAAACACCAGGTTCGATACAATTGGATAAAGAAAAAATTGGTATCAAATTGACATGTGCTTCTAAAGTTAGTACAACAGCAACAATAGCCTTTTTCCACTAGGTAAGATAGAGAGTAGTGTACTGAAAATAAAAGATTGCACGATTAAGAACACACAACATAGCACATTTTCAGTATCGAAAAGTCGTAATTTATTTAATGGAACAAACTCCATACCTTGTAGTTGCAAGGCTACTTCCAGAAGGAGAGAAGTAAGCAGATTGGACAGATCTTTTGTGGGTAAATGTCCTCAAGGCTGTGAGATCCTTCCTATTAGTATATCTCAAATCCCAGGTGCAGGCAGTTGCATCAGAGGAACTAGTAGCTACAATGTGAGGGTTTTGACAGTTGAAATCTATGGTGTTAATCCTACTGTCATGCAAATCCCAGTGCGACGAACGTTTTCCCACCCTGTTATCCCAAATAGTCAAACCTCCAGAACCCTCAGCAAGATATAGGCAGTTTGTGTCATTCGGTGGTTGAGAAAGAGCATATATTTTTTCATCACTCTCAAACACCAGATCAAAGATTTCCTTCTCAGCATCCATTAGCCGAAGAACTCCATCATAACAACTTGTGTATATCTGCATATAAAACAAATGACAACATCAGACAATCCTACAAAAGAGTAAGATGTAAATCGTATGAAGTGATTAGAGTGGAAAAGGGGTGAGGACAGTATACATCTGAAATAAAAACATGCCACAGAAACACTGTTAAAATGCATTATATTATATGTTCATGGCAATTGCGAAAAGAAAACAAATATACAATAAGAGAGTTTGAGTCTCAAGTCAACCAATAACGGGTAGAGTTACAAAACAAACTTAACAAATATACAATAATTGTTGCAAAATGAGACAGATCAATACATCACGGTACCTTGGAACAACAATGCGGTTGAATCAAAATCCCAGAAATGGGAGCATTATGAGGACGGTATAAATGAACCTCACTTTCTCCCATATTCCAAAACCCAATATTCCCAAACTTGTTACCCGCGGCAATCATGTTGACACTACTTGAAGGGAAAAAACTGACATTGGTTATCCTTCCAGAAACAACCCGCGCAATATTCTCGGGATCCAAAGACAGAGATTTCAATTCAAGGGAGCCCCCCACATCCCCTTTTGGAACATTGCCATCTTGGGCCATACCCATTAGCGATTCAATGAAGGAACTATCAGAGTGAGCACTTTCACGAGCATTGGCCATGGAAAGGGGACCCAAACTTACGACGGAAGGCGGATCTTCTTTGGAGGGAGCGGTGGGGGCGACGGAATCTCCGTCAAGACCTTCAAAATCTGGTGGAATACCCCTGGTTCGCAGGGAGCGCCTGACTCTGATGACAATTGGGGTTTCGGTTTTAGGTTTCTTTTCCAATTTCACGCGGGTGGATTTGGCTTCAACTCTGAGGATTTCAAGAAACACAGTAAGTCACAGAAATTGAACCCTTTGATCATTGGGAAGTGAAATAAGAGAGAGAAGAGGGAAGAGTGAGTACCTTTGACGCTTGAAATTGGAGAGTTGGGTGGCTCTGGAATGGAGTTTGAGGGCTGCCATCATCTCATCGTTGCGGCGAATGTTCTCGAGTCGCTTGAGCTCGTAGTCGGTGAGTTTCTGTGGCTCCATTGAAGAGAGAGAAAGTTAGGGATTTAGTTTTCAAATCACTCTTTTGTATTTCTTCCCTTTTTTCTTTATATATAGAGGAGAGAGATTTTGGCGCCAACTCATTTTGGCGGGAAAGTATACCGTGTAATAAATAAATAGTTTACTACATTTGTTTGTGTTTGAGTTAGTACTAATGTGGCTTCTCAGTTTCAAAATTCAAACCCATTTTATTAATTTTGTTTCAAATTTAACTAATACTCCAAATTGAATCAGATTAATATGTGCTAATTGGTTTTATTCATGGGATATGTGACTGTCATTTTTCATCAACTTTAACTAATCGAATGTGTGTGAACTTTTATATTATTAATTATTATGCTTCAAATTTTAAATATAAGTACATGTTTTCACAACTTTTATTATTATTATTATTATTATTATTATTATTTAGTTTATATGAATCAATAGCATTAAAATAAATTGTTGATCAGATTATATATAAATTTTAAATAAATAATATACACTGTTTACATATATAATTTTATACTCAATTATTATGAATAGGACTAACTTATTGTAAGGAACAAAAATTAATTAAAGGGTAAAAACTGTAATTAAAAATAGAGCTTGAATACTTTTATTAATAAAAGTCAAACCTTTAACTGGATCATCAATTAATAAGTTATGTTCATGTGAGATTTAAGGACTCAAAATAAATATTTATTTGATTAAAATGGTTAGAATATGAACAAATCATTATTTTTAGTTGTTTGTGTGAAAATAATGTTTCATGTGTCAGTAGAGGTTTTTATAGATAGATATATGAGTTTTGTGTTAGTGACTTATAATCTAAGCAAGAGAAGTTAATATTTTGACTTTAATACTTAGTCTTCATGTTTAATTTGATTTTTATTTTGGTTAAGTGCTTAATTAGGTTATAATTTTTATTAATTTAATATTTTTTCTAACTGTATTTAAATAGTTAACCGTAGTCAGTTCCTAAAAATATGAAATATGAGTTTTTACCTTGTGCATAATTAAAAATAATAATCATCATGTTGAAAACAATAATACTGAACAATTAATTTTGAGCTTCAAAATATTAAGCCGACATACGAATATAAAAGATATATGAGTATATATTCAATTTTAAGTTTTTGAATTTAAATGTAGTTTTTAAAAATTATAGAACTATTTTCATAATCTAATATCTAATACTATATACTATATACCACTGAAACTTTTTTAATAAAATAATATTTCTGCAAAACAAGATTTCAAATTTTTGTTGCCACAATAAAAAAACATTGTGTCAATCATTCAAAATTTTGGAGTTAAAAAAAAAAAAATCAATAATCAAAACACGAAACTATCTCTTTCTCACCATTCAATCACAATTTCAAAATCAATCTCTCTTTCTTCCTCTCACACTCCGTCTCACTTCCTATCTCCCTCACCGTCACAAAAATTTTCGATTAATTTACTTAATGAACCCATTCACTTTCTTTTCTTAGAAGCTTTTCTTCTACACTCGATGATTTTTGTTCTCTGATGAAAGTTTCGAGATTTATTTGACAAGAGGTATGTATTTTGTCTTTGAGTTTTTTTTTTTTTTTTTTTTTTTTGTTTTAAATTTCAATTTAATTGAATGAGCACATTCATTTTCTTCTTCTATTAGAGTTTTTCTACATGAGTTATGTATTTTTCTATGTTTTTTTTCTCTGATAAAAGTTTTAATTTTTACTAAATGAACACCTTTTTTTTCTTCCGCAAGATGTATGCATTTTTCTATGATTTTTTTTATGAAAGTTTCAATTTTTTTAAATTGATTAAGTTTGAATTTTTACTAAATGAACACATTCATATTCTTTTCTCAAAGCTTTTCTTCTCCTATGTGTTGCAATATGATTTTGTCTTTTCTGTTAAAATTAAAAAATATATTATGTTGTGATCATTCAATAAAACCTGTAGAAAAATCAAAACTTTGATCTGAGTGACAAAACCCGTAGAAAATTAAGAAAAACTTTTGAGAGAAAAAATGAATGTGTTCAACAAATAAAAGTACTTACATACATCAAGGAGAAGAAGAAGAAAATATGGCATAGGAAAAGAAAATCTTCTATCTTCAACATAGAAAAGTTTGAGACAGTGACAGTGTATAAGAGAGGAAGTGAGACAAAGTGTGAGAGGAATAAAGAGAAATTGATTTTGAAATTGTGATTGAATGATGAAAAAGAAATGATTTTGTGTATTGATTATTGATTTTTTTTTTGAACTCGAAAATTCTGAATGATTGACACATCTTTAAAATCTTGTTTTCCATAAATATTATTTTATTAAAAAAGTTTTCGTTTATTAGTTCTCAATTGTAGGTAATATTATATTCATTATGTACTCCCATAAAACACATAAATCCAATATTACTCATTTTTAAAAAATTAATAGAAACATAAATCCTCATCCCATTCATTCCGTTTTGGTTGGTGAGAAGCTTTTCTAATATCATCCCATTCACCGCGAGAAGCTTTTCTAATAAGAGGTAATATATTCTATCCGATTTGGGATTAGAAATCCAATTATGCAGGATTTTTGAAATATATTCCTTAATAGATGTTTATTTAATATATATATATATATATATATATATATATATATATATATATATATATATATAATATATATAAGTATGCAACAAATGTTATAATGGGTTAGAGATGTCAATTTGGTCCAGCCCACAGGACTTGGCCTTGGCCCACGTGAACTACGGTAAAAAAAGTCCACATTGAAAAAAGGTCCATCAAAGAAACCCACAGGACCAAAAATCCTACAAAAGCCCTGGGCCAGGCACGACGACCTGAATAGGTCGAACGACCCAAACTTGCACAACAACCTCGACAAGAATGATGACACGAACAAGCCCAATGATCCGGACAAGCCCAACAATCTGAATGGACCCAACAACACGAACGGGCCTAACAATCCGAACGGACCCGATGATCCAGACAAGCTTAACGACCCGGTCGACCCAACGACATGGACGAGCCCAACGATTCGAACAGGCCTGACGACCCGGACGAGCCCGACGACTAGGACGAGCTCGACAACCCAGATAAGCCCTATGACTCGGATGGCCCCTACAACATAGACAGGTTTGACGATTCGGATGGGCCCGACGACCCGGACAACCCGACGACATGGACGGGCCCGACGACTAGGAGAGGCTCGACGAACCAGACAATCCTGACAACCCAGACACACAGACACGCCTTACGACTCGAACGAACTCGACGATCCGAAGTAGCCCGACGACCCAAACGTGTCGTTAGGGTTGTCTGGATCATCAGGCCCGTTCAGCTCATCAAGCCCGCCGTTTCGTCAGGCCCGTCCTGGTCATCGGACCCTTCCTGATCATTGAGCCCTTCTGAGTCTTCAGACTCGTCCAGGTCGTCGGGCTCGTCTAGGTCGTCGAACTCGTCCGAGTCGTCGGCCCGTTCGGATCGTTGGGCCCTTCCTGGTCATCAGGCCCTTTCGAGTCATCGGGCCTGTCCGGTTGGTTGGGCATGTCTTGGTTGTCAGGCCCCTCCATGTTGTCGCGCCCGTCTAAGTATTCGGGCCTGTATGGGTCGTGGGCCTGTATGGGTCGTGGGTCCTGTCCGGGTCGTCAGACCCGTCTTGGTAGTCAGGCCCGTCCGAGTCGTTGAGCCCGTTTGGGTCATCTACCCATCCTCGTCGTACCCGTCCGTATCGTCGGGCACATCTGGCTCGTCAGACCCGTCCAGGATCATTGATCCCCTCCATGTGGTCGGGCCCACCCATGTCGTTAGGCATGTCCTAGTCGTCGGGCCTGTCCTTGTCATTGGACCCGTCCTGGTAATCGCGCTCATCCGGATCATTGAGCCTGTCCGGACTCGACTTGATCTTTGACTCTGGTTTAATGTAATATTATTTGGAGGACTAACCTACCTTAACCCTAGCCCTAACCCACTAAAGAAGGGACTTTGGGGATTAGGACTTTTTTTTTACCCTCTCATTTAAGATCCCCTAAAAGGGACTTTATGAAGAGTGGGTTAGGATTGACCCATGGGCTACGGGCCAAATTGACACCTCTATAATGGGCAGAGTTATAACTAGGATGAGAGGTTCAACAAGCCAAGGTGAAGGCAAATAATTGCAAAAAGGAATAATGCATATTTAATAGCTAATAGGGAATGAGTTACAAGAAAGATGATCATTAAATCCTTATTTGTTAGTTAATCATACTAATCATAAACATGTGACGTGTAGATTATAAAAATTTAACTGTAAGATGATGATTTTATAATTTACATAGTATAACACAAATGTATTTGTTAGGATGGAAAATATTTGAAATTGGTCATTCAAGCTTGTAAATTAAGTAACTTTATCATATTTAATTATGATTTATTGCCTTTTTACTTTATAAATTGTGAACAAGAATGACAAAAATATTCAAGAATATATATAAATAAAATACACAACGAATAGTTAATACTCACGAATTACAAATTTGTTTGTCTTCTACCATAGTGATTCACTTGAGACAAAAAAAAAAAAAAAAAACTCTACTAATTTTGGACACAAGTCTGCCCCGTCTAGCTCAGTTGGTAAATTTTGTAGAGCGTAAGGCTCTTAACCTTGTGGTTGTGGATTTGAACTCTACAGTAGACGTTTTGTTTTTGAATCTTTGAATAGAGGTTTGATAGATTTAGACAAAAAAGGTGAAGGGATTATAAGTTTACCCTACCTACTAGTGAAAAAAAAATTAGGTAAAAAAAAAAAGGGCAGCTTCAATGTCCTACCATAATGTTCACCAATATGCATAAAACTACCAATCTTTCAGTGTGATAGCATTATTTACTGCATGCAAGTCTCCCTCACTATAAGAGAAATTTCCATAACAGGCTCAATGATCATAATGTTCAGTGATCAAGTACCGCTCATGCTCAGACCACAATGACTGATACAAGTACCTTCCTATAGCCAAAGAAAGAGACTACAGCCATTCCATATCGTAGAAAAATAGTGAATGGAAGCATAATAAAACGAGAGAGTACTACCATTCCAAACAGAGCCATTTACCTTCACACTATTCAACCAAGGAGAGAGACTACGGCCATTCCAACAAAAATCTACGCCATTGCCTCCACGACCATAGAAAGTCTAGTCTTCACTGCAAAACAAGCCAAAGATCCAACAGTACAAATCCCAAAGCCGGGCATAATCATAGTGCGTGTTTACAAGAACTACCATTCCACAAGTTTAGCCAGAAGAATAACCAATGGTACAAATCCCGAAGCCCCTCATAATCATAGTGCGTGTTTACAAGAACTATCACTCCACAAGTTTAACCAGAAGAATAACCGCAAAGGAAATAATGAATGCAAAGATAATAAAACTTAAAGTTTCCCTGAATCTCCTCCCCTGTTTCCCAAACCTGCACCCACATATCTATAAGCAAATTAACAAACTTTTGGGATTAAAAAAATCAACAAGTGACTAAGATTGAGAAATATAGTCAGCATAAGATCTGAAAGGAATAAATAGGGCTGTATGATATGTTGGACTAGTGAATAGTGCAACATATTTAAGATCCAGTACTAAACTCCCTTCTAAGTTTTTAAATGCTCTATTTTAGGTTTTTAACTCTTCAACCGGGCAAATGAAAAGTCAGACTCGAAGACATGCTAACAAGAAAAGAACATAAACATGTAGCAACCAAGATCAGATTCAAACAACCAAGTTTAGCCAATTATGAATTAATCCATAAAACACAGCACTGTACCGGTAAATGAAAACCCTTAGCCTCACAGTCCACAGATTTTCCATGCACCATTTGCACATCTACACAATACCAGTATTGTTCCTGATTTTCCATGCACCATTTGCACATCTACACAATAACAGTATTGTTCCTGACTGATTGACTGATACATGTACCTTCCGACAACCAATTCCATAGACTACAACCATTTCAAATCGACCACATAAGAACAATATAAGAACAATAGTGAATGCAAACGTAATAAAAGGAGAGAGACTACAACCAATGAGAGACTTCTCCCGCTGTTGCCTCCACAACAGACATCCATAGCAAGCAACTCTTTCGCTGCAAAACGAGTCAAAGGCACAACTTTTGAAATGCCAAACCCTTTCATACTCATACAGTGAATGTTTCCAAGAACTCCCACTCAAAAAAGAAAATAATGAATGAAAAGATAATAGAACCAAAAGTTTCCCGGATCTCCATCCATTCCTTCCAAAATCCGTCCCCCATATCCTTCCAAAAGCTTTTGAGATTGAACAAAACCATAAGGGACTAAGATTGATCAATATAGCCAGCCTCCACATCCTATCACAAATAGAGAGACCCAACCAGAAAGGCGTTGTGATGTTGAGTACCCCAATCACAAAACATATTTCAAACTAGTACGTACACTGTTGGTATTTGGAAATATCCTAATCCAAAAAACCCAGAAGACTTCTGACTCTGCTCAGAAGTGCTGTCAAAACAACAATCAAGAATTGCTGTCAAAACAACAATCAAGAATTCAGGAAACCATCCAATCAAACGAGATCTACAGGGTTCTACATATGCTCTACATATGCTGGATATTGCTCCTTTAAAAAACGTCTTTTGGTCAAAGAAAGAATCAGAGATTCATTGGATTATCAAGCCAAATTATATGTATAAATATATACCTAGTAAACAAGTAAAACCCATAAAGAGGCTCTCTCTAATCAATTTTTCGCCAAAATTTTTGTTCTAGGATAAAAAAACTAATTAAATCCTTTTTCTTTTACCAAATCGCTCTTTTTGATTTTGAAAAAATATCTTCATCAATATAAGAACAACAAACCTTGTCAATAACGCTCATCCCAAAATGCCATAAATTCAGAACTAATAAAAAAATAGCAGACAAATCCTCCTCAAATGTCAGTTTTGTGGTGCCCGTGACAAACTCCCACATTGTCGGCATACCACCATCAACACAACCAAGATCAGAATCAAACTAACAAGATTAGCCAGTTAAAAATTGAATCAGAAGAGCACAACAAAATGACGGTAAATAAAACCTTTAGCTTCACATATCACATAACTTCAATGCACATTTTGCACATCTACACCACACCTTCATTGCGCTTGGCTTCATAGGAGATAATAAATTCAATAATTATAAAACCAACCGAGAGATTCCCATAACAGACTCGATGATCATCATGTTTAGTGATCAAGTACCTTCCTACAACCAATAAGAAAGGCTACAGCCATTCCAAATCAAGCGCATAAGAAAAGTAGTTAATGGAAACGCAACAACACGAGACGCACAATTATACATCTTCCCACTATTCAACCATTAAGAGAGACCAGTCGTTCCAAACAAAAATCTACCTCCATTGCGTCAATCACCAACCAGACATCCAAATTAAGTCTAGTCATCACTGCAAGAGTTAAAGGCCAAATAATACAAATACCAATGCCTCTTATATACATATAGTGTCTGTAACCACTCCACAAATGTAGACAGAAGAATACTTCAGAGAAATAATGAATGCAAAGATAATATAAACCTAAAGTTTGCCTGGATCTTCCTTCACAGCTTCCAAAACCTATGCCCACGTATGTATTAGCACAAGTTTTCAGATTGAACAAAATCAGCAAGGGCCTAAGATTGAGTAAAATAGTCTGCAACAAGATAGCATCTGGTTCCCACATCCTATCACATGCTAATAATAGGCTAACAATACAAGAAACAAATCCAAAATACCAATGCAGAGAAATATATAGAGAGCAAACTCAGATATTAGGTTCCATGTCGTAATCCTGACTGAAGATTTTTTATACGCAATCAGCAAAAGAAATCTTAAAGGCTAAGCAGCGTGTGCTGAAAAGGGATGAATGCAATCATTTCAACCAACTCTTGGATTTATTAAGAAACAAAGTAACGTCCAATAATCTACCGTCATAGTGTCAATGACCCAACATACATTCACAGTAAGTCTTCACTGCAAAAAAAAATAGAAGATAATCAAATCAAATCAAAAGAGTCAAAAGTCTAAACAACACAATGGACTATGGCTCTTACTACATAATTGCATAGAAAATAATGAATGTAAAGATAACAAAACCTAAAATTCACAACAGGCACCAAGATTTTTAGATTTTTAAGTGTTTAAATTTTTAAATCCTCAAGTGGCAAATGAAAATAAAGGCAACATATTATTGATAGTCTGAAATACATTTGAAATACAAGGCAAAATTCATTTGTCAATGCTGCAAACAAAAAACCACAAAATGAAGCTTCGAAATCAAATTGTCCAATGCTCTTAATATTTAGTAAAATGAAGTAAAAACTCTAAGAAACTTACTTAAATTTTGCTACACCTACGAAAATAAATAAATAAATAAATCACCACTATAAAACTAAAGATCAATAATATCTCCTTTCAATATTCAATTGCATCATTTAAAAGGGTCAAATTTCACGATAAATCCTGAACTCATGAAAGCTAAGAGAAACCCAAATTACTTAGAAATGTGCAAGAGTCCAAAAGAAAAAAGAAAAAGAAATTGGAAACTGTTAGAATTATTACCTATTGTATCATTACCTATGTGTAGGATGTTGAGTGTGGGAAACTACCTACACTACCTACTGCCGTATCTACTATTGCATGTAATCATGCCTAGTATCTTAGAGTAGACTTTTCATATCTTTTCATATGTACTTGCTTGCTTCATTATAAATAGAAGAGGAGGAGAGTGGTAATGTGTACCACTACTCATATTTTAAAGTCTCAGTCTCAAGTGAAACATATGTGGCAATAGAGAGAGAAGTAAGAGAGCACTCACAACACAAGAAACAGAAACCTTAATGGCCATTATACAACGATCATAAAATTTTTATAAAAACTACTGCAATATCCTTTGTTATGGAAAGGGATTAACGCAATCAATTCAATGAACACCCGAATTAGGTAGACAAATAGAATAATTAAAAAAGAAAATTATTTTATCCAAAGTAGTTAGGAATTCTAATTCATTATATCATTTCTTGAAGAAAAGTTTTCCAGCTCAACTGAAATTAACAAATTCTCCTCCAAAACGCCTAAATCGCTCCCAGCCCAATTCAAAAAATTGCAGAAAACAATGAATAGAAAGGTTTTGAAAAATTATAAAAAGAGTCAAAGATCTCAATTTCAAAAAGTTATTGAGAGAGACGACACCAAAGATCATAGAATTTACACCTACCATTTGCACCCCTTGCACCCACTTCAAATCCTAGTTTCCTTGTAAAGCCCAGGAATTCAAGAAAACAAAAATCAGTCTGGGAAGAAGTTGAAAGACCTAGATAAAAGATAAGATGAGTTACAATAATTGAAAAACCGATGGAGAAGTTTCCATAACAGGCTCGCTGACCATATTGTTCAGCAATCAAGTACTGCTCTCGCATAGACAATCACCATCACTGACAAATGTACCTTCTTACAAACAATAAGATAGACTACCTTGATCACATAAAACAATAGTAAATGAAAACTTAATAAAACATTTAGTAATAATAATAATCTACACCTACTGCCTACACGATCCAATAGACATCCTCTTCAATGCAACACGAGTAGAACATAATAAGTCCAACAACACAAATGTCAAAGCCTCTCAATCATACAGTGCCTACATGCAAGATCTACCATTCCACAAGTTTAGCCTAAAGAATAACAGAAAAGAAAATATTGAAAGCAAAGATAATAAAACTATGTTCAGTTGTATTGCTCTTGCTTAGACAAACATCATGGCTTACACATGTACCTTCCTACAACAAATATGAGAGACTACACCCATTCCAACTCGAACACGTAAGAAATAGTAAATTCAATCATAATAAAACATAAAGCTTCCTAGCAAGTTAAATAATCTAGAGTTGTTGGCTCCACAACCCAATAGACATCCTCTTTGCTGCAACAACAGTAGAAAAAAATAATTAAAATCATCAGTATCACCTGTTGCAACGAGACAAATGTCAATGCCTCTCACTCATACAATGAAAATAATAAATGAAAAATAATTAAACCTAAGTTTTTACCAGATCCCATACACTGTTTCCAAAAGTTGTCCACCACCCACCATTTGCACTCCCTGCACCCATTTCATTTCTTAGTTTTCCTGTAAAGCCCAAAGCCCATGAATTTAAGAAACGTAAAGCCCACAAATTTAACAAACTACAATCAATCAACGTAAAAGAGGAAGGACATAGACGATAAGATGAATAAACAAATTCAAGAATTAGAAAAACCAATTGAGAAATTTCCTTAACAGGCTTGATGATCATAATGTTATGTGATCAAGTATTGCATTTGCTTAGACAAACATCATTACTGACACATGTACCTGCGACCACCAATAAAAGAAACTACAACCATTCGAAAACGAGCTCAAAAGAATTATAATAAATGGAACGTAATCAAACTTAAAGCTTTGTAGCAAGTTCAAAAATTTACAACTTTTGCCTCCACAATCCAACAGACATCCTCATTGCTGCAACACGACTAGAAGAAGACAATCAACATAAACAGAGTCAACAGTCAAACAACAGACATGTCAAAGCCTCTCACTCATATAGTGCGTATTTATAGCATATCTTACTACACAAGTTTAGCTTGAAGAACGACGACAAAAAAATAATGAATGCAAAGACAATGAAACTAAAGGTTTCACCAAATGTCCATCCACTCTGTTTCTAAAACCTGCAAACCACCCTCTATTTGCATACCTTGCACACACTTCATCTCTTAGTTTCCCTGAAATGCCAATGAATTCAAGAAAAATATAATCAATCCGAGTAAAAGATGAAAGATCTAGACAATAAGATGGATAACAAATTCAAGAATTAAGAAATCAGTGGAGAAATTCCCATAACAAGAAGATTGAGTACTGCTCTTGCTTAGACAAAGGCCACGGCTGACACATGTACTTTCCTGGAACAAATGAGAGAGACTACAACCATTCCACTCGAGCACTTAAGAAAGATAAGAAATGGTATCGTATTAAAACATAAAAAAGCTCCGTAGTAAGTTAAATAATCAACAACTAGTAGTAAGTTAAATAATCAACAACTATTCGTAAGTTAAATAATCAACAGCTATTCGCTCCACGACCCAATAGACATCCTCCTCACAGCAACACGTATAGAAAATGATAATTAAAATCAACAAAGTCAACTATGCAAAAAAAGATCATTGAAATCAACAAAGTCAAGTCTTGTCAAAGCCTATAACTCATACAGTTTATAGTTACAAGATCTCCCACTCCAGAAGGTTAACATAATGAAAAACGGCCCAATAGACATCCTCTTCGCAGCAACAAGTGTAGAAAATGATAATTAAAATCAACAAAGTTTATAGTTACAAGATCTTCCACTCCTGAAAGTTAACATGATGAAAACGGCAATGAAAACAGTGAATGCAAACGGGATCCCGATCCAAAACCTTCCCACCACCCACCATTTGCACAACCTGCACCCACATCATTTCTTAATTTTCCTGTAAAGCCCACAGCCCACAAATTTAAGAAACGTAAAGCCCACGAATTTAAGAAACTAAAATCAATCAGGGTAGAAGAGGAAGGACATAGACGATAAGATGAATAAACAAATTCAAGAATTAGAAAAATTAATAGAGAAATTTCCTTAATATGCTTGATGATCTTGATGATCATGATGTTATGCGATCAAGTATTGCACTTGCTTAAACAAATACCATGGCTGACACATGTACCTGCCTACAACCAATATGAGGGACTATAGCCACTCAAACTCCAGCACACAAGAATGACAATAAATGGAGACGTAATCAAACATAAAGCTTTGAAGTAAGTTCAATAATTTATAGCTATTCCTCCATGATCCAACAGACATCCTTATTGCTGCAACACGACTAAAAGAGGACAACCAACATAAACAGAGTCAACAGTCGAAAAACTCCCATGTCAAAGCCTCTCACTCATATAGTGCCTATTTATAAGATATACCACTGCACAAGTTTAGCATGAAGAACAACGACAAAGAAAATAATGAATGCAAAGATAATAAGACCTAAAGTTTCAACGCATCTCCATCATCTCCATCCAATGTTTCCGAAACCTACGAACCACCCACTATTTGAACACCATGCACCCACTTCATTTCTTAGTTTCCAAAACCTGCCAACCACCCTCTATTTGCATATCTTGCACCCACTTCATTTCTTAGTTTCACTGGCGCATCCTCTGTTTACAAGATCACCCATTCCACAAGTATGCCATGAAGAATAACGACAATGAAAATACTGCATACAAAGATAATAAAACCTAAAGATTCACCAGGTCTCCATCCAACTGTTTCTGAGACCTGCCCACTACCACCATTTGCACACTCCGCACCCACTTCATTTCTTAGTTTCCCTGTAAAGCCCATGAATTCAAGAAAACTAATCAAACTGGGTAGAAGATGAAGGACCTAGACGATAAGATCAATAAACAAAATTAATAATTAAAGAAACCCAATGGACAAATTTCCAAAACCAGCTCGACAATCATAATGTTCAATGATAAAGTATTGCTCTTGCTTAAACAAACACCATGGCTGACACATGTACAATCCTACAGTCAATAAGAGAAACTACAACCATTCTAACTGAAGCACACATAAGAAAAATAGTAAATTGAATCGTGAGAACCGTGATAAAAAATAAAGCTTTGTAATATGTTCAATAATCTACAGTTATTGCCTCCACAATGAAATAAACATCATTTTCACTGCTACACTAGTAGAAGAAGATAATCAAAATGAAGAGCCAACCGCCCAACAACAAAATGACAAAGTTTCTCACTCATATAGCGAGTATTTACAAGATCTCCTCACTCCACAAGTTTTGCCTGACCTAAAGTTTCACGGGATCTCCATTCACTGTTCCCAAAACATGACCACCACCACCACCCATCATTTGCACACTATGCATCCACTTCATTTCGTAGTTTCCCTATACAGCCCATGAATTTAAGAAAACTATAATTAATATGGGTAAAAGATGAAGGACCTAGACAATAAGATGGATAAACAAATAAACTTTCTAAAAAACCAATAAACAAATTTTCGTAAGAGGCTCGATGATCATAATTTCAACTATGAAGAATGACTCCTCCTTCGACTAATACAATGGCTGACCATGTACCTTCCTACGATCAATAAGAGAAACAATAGTCATTTCAACTCCAAACACATAAGAGAGCTACTAAATGAAAACCCAATAAAACATAAAGCTTTGCAGTAAGTTCAATAATCTACAGCTATTGCATCCATGATCCACTAGACATCCTCTTAACTGCAAGAGGACTGCAAAAGGAGTTGAAGATAATCAAAATAACAGTCAAACAGCATATATGAAATGGCCACCATATTTTATCCTCTTATCCTTTTTTTTCACTATGAATCCAGTACTTCATATATGAAATTAGAAATTCAAATCACTAAGAAATGACAAAAAAAACAATAAAATGACCAAAAAGCTGAAAGAAATTATTTAAGAGAAGTTTCCATTTAATCATTAGTTGCCAGACAAATCCTCCCCAATTTATAGTGCCTCCAATAGTCTGATAGTGCATACAGACAGCCACACTGCAAGGTCAGCAATGAATCCAACCAAACCGCAGAGACATCTTCGCTCCTAATATATGCTCAATGAGACAAATGTTACACTAAACAAATCCCCAAACATTGCTGCGGAAAAACAAGATCAGGTTCAAAGAAATTAAATAATAGAAATGAAACTCATCCAAGAAATTATATTACCTTGGATATTGTATTATTATTTAATCCTCAACTGCTAATGTGCTGAAAAGGAATTAACACAATTGCAGATCACCTAGATTTGACAGATTTCAAAAATCAAATAAGAACTATATTCACATTTATAGTTTTTCAAAAATCCGAGGAACAAATCACAATTCAATCCTCATGTTTGGTAATCAAGTCGAGAGAAAGAAGATAAGAGAGAACATTCATCGAGAAATTAGGATATTGAGAGCTACAGCGATCAAAACTCGATTCTACATCCTCAACCGCCAAAAGAAATCTCAGAGATTCGGGACATACTGCAAAGGAATAAACACAAACAACAAATCTGATAGGTTCCGAAATCAGAACGTCTTAAGAAAACATAAGTGTAACAAATCCTAATACTTACATGATCTCCTACACCACACATCCATACACTGTCCTGTACACACCCAAAATTCAAAAAAACGATAACGGGTCTTAATTCCGGATGTTACAAAATCATTCCAAATACCACTGCAGATAAGCACATCATAGTTCAATCCTACATTCGATGATCAATACCAAAAAGCTTATATTATAACAGAAAGGAGGCACAAAGAACACTTAGGTTATGCTGAGCCCTTGCTGTTCTGAACTATTATGCTTTCCATATCATCCATATGCAAAAGAAATGTCAAAGAAAAGGCGACCAAAGAAAAGGCGATCACTAGGTGTAAAGAAAATACGCAAAAAATCCAAAACTCGACATTATCAGATAAAGAATTATCTTCAGAATTTGCGTATAATTATTGTTCTTCAATCCAACAATCCGACAAAGACACTGATAATGCTTCGTTCTTTAATCCGACAAAAACACATTCATTCCGACTAGAACACATTGATCGATCGTAAATTCGAAAACCCTGAAAAAACTTGATCGAGGAGGGAACCACAATACCCAAAGCCATTCACGACAATCATCGAAACAAGAAACAAATAACATGTATGTCAGACAGAATATGCCAGAAGGAACTTTGGCACTGCAATAACTACCAGGGCAGTGGAATATATATAGAAAGGGAAAGTCAACATTGGCCGCTGAGATTACGCGGTGGGAGGAAATTTACACGGTTATGATGCAATTAATATTTTGGTCCTTATCTTATCTTTTGGTTAATTATAAAGAAAATTATTTTTTTCACAATTTTTTTTTGAAAAACTTAACAAAGTTTCTAAAAGTATAATTAAAATAGATTTATTTTTTAATTTTTAATTAAAATAAAATAATAAAATAATATTTTTTTACTTAAATGGAAAATTTGTCAAAAACTTTGTTAAAAACATTGTTAATCTATCGTAACTCTAATTATAAATAGCTGTTAACCGAGTTATAACAGAACAAAACATTTTAATTTATTTTAAGGTACTATCTCTACGATTAACTAAAAAACCATTTTACTCATTTAATTTTATTAACTGAACATTTATCAATATTTGCTTTTATTGTGATTTTCTTAATAATTTTTTTCGTTAAATATATTTATAATTTTTAAATTAAATAATAGAATTTAATCTTTTTGACCACATAAAAGATTTTCTCAGTATGTTTATGACTTAAATACTTTTTTGTCCTCATTTTCGGTGTTTGTTGCGGTTGGTTCTCATATTGGCAAGATGTTTAAAATGATCTTCATTCTTTATCGAATGTTTAAAATGGTCCTCATTTTCGTAATTCGTGTTTTATTTTGTCCTTTTCTGTAATGTCGTTTAAATCATTAACGGATCATTGTACAGGTGGCACGGTTTGTAGGTTTGTATTAGGGTGTGTTACGTGTACTGTACATATGGCTAACTAAAGTTAATTTTTCAATTTAAGAGAAATTTTGCAATTAGGAAAATTTCTTCATCTTCGTCTTTTTTGAGCTCGGATTTGCAGAGGAAGCAGTTAATACTTGTCATTTCATCATTGGATTGCAGTTGCGCTATTCGTTTCAATTTTCCAGTTAATCATCATCAACGAGGTAAGTGGGTTTAGGGTTTTCTGGATTGTGTTTGCTCGTGGGTTAGGGTTTTCGTAATTTTATTTTGGGGTTTGTTTGTCCTTCGATTGTTGTGATGTTCTGCATGGTTTCTAAATGACTTCCATGATGGTTGTTTTTTAAAAGGAAAATACGGAGGTGAGTTGTTGAGTGTTGTGGGTAGAGATGCTAATGATCAGAGTTACTGCCCTTAGCGTATGCTGTTGTGGAAGTTGAAAACAAAAAAACTTGGACATGGTTCTTGGAATTGTTTATGGGTGATCTTGGAGTTATTGATGTGTGTGGGACAATGACCTTTATGTCTGACCAACAAAAGGTATGTTTAATATATGTTCAATTTATTAATTTTTGTTTAATGTTGTAAGTACTAATAATCTTTTCATTGCATAGGGATTAGTGTCTGTCATTCAGGACATATTACCCACTGTTGAACACAGGTTTTTTCATGAGGCATCTGTATTCAAATTTCAAAAAGATTCTCTGGCCAAAAATTAAAGATACTCATGCGAAAGGCTGCTAGGAGCATAGTGAATGTGGATGCTCAACATTGCAGCTGTAGAAAATGGCTTCTGACTGCTATCCCTTGCTGCCATGCTATTGCAGCAATGAATTTCATCAATGTCAATGCTGAGGACTTCATACCAATCATTGATGTAGTGCATTTTGATGATGATGAATTGATGTTATGAATTTAACTTCTTCCGAATTTAGATCAATTTGATCTTTCCCAAGCTTAGATCAATATCACTTACTTCAATGCTCAGATTAAGATGTCATTTTGAACATGTTGGGACTAATATTAATCAAACTAATTTATTTCTTCATTTAACAATAGTACAAAACAAATTGGACTTTAAAAGATTACACACAATAACAGTACGAATAATACAATCATTAATCTGCCTCTTCTCAGCACAAGTGAACCCTATTACTAATTGTAGTATTTCCTCAACAACCTTCAATGACTTCTCCAACTCATTAATCTGCCTCATTTGTGTCATGATGGTGACATCCTTTTCATCAATTTGCAACCCACATTATTGGAACCACTACTCTGTAAATCAATAAACCAAAAATTAAAACCAATTTATTATTAACACACAAATAAAAACAGATTTTACCCAAAATTTTCTACCAATATTCTTTGGAGTTCTTGCCATCCTCAAAGCTGACATCTCTCCGCAGCTACAAATCGGGGTTAATCCATTTCTCGTTAAACCACCAACAGTGCACGAAGTGATACAACACGATTGCCTCCAATGATTACAACCAGAGGTAAAGGAAGAAAATTGGGACCGTAACATACCTATATAATGGGATTGCAGCAACACCAATTGCGAATGGAAGAACAAGATTGCCAAAACTCACCAACTGCCCAAAAATTCCTTAACAAAACCCTAGCTCACTTATTTATCCGAAATATCTAATTACCACACATGTACCGTACACGTAACACACCCTAGTACAAACTGTGTCATCTGTACAATGCTCCGTTAATGATTTAAATGGCGTTACAGAAAAGGACCAAATAAAACACGAATTGCGAAAATGAGGACCATTTTAAACATTCTGTCAAAATGAGGACCATCTGCAACGAACACTACGAAAATGAGGACCAAAAAGGTATTTAAGCCTATGTTTATTTTATCTAATAATATAGTTAATAAAAATAATTATTATTTAAAACTATTGTTATAAACACTACTCATGAGTGCAATATATCTTAATACATTACCGTAAAATTTAATTATTATTATATTAAAACAAGACAAAAGAAAATCTAGAAAGTAGGAAAAAAAAACCCGAAGGATTTAAGGAACGTTTGATGTTCTTCTAATTCTAACAACTCTCACTATCCACACGCCTTCAATAGGTTTGCAACTTTCCTTCTCACCCCTCTCCTTAACAGTAGAATCCCTCTAACAAAATCACTATGTTTTCATCACTTTATCTTCCCAACCCCATTTTTTTTTTTCCTTCCTCTTGTCCAAGTAACATATCAACACAACAAAAAAATAAATAATGATGGAGAGTATATGCTAGAAACAGAAGAAGAATGACTATACATCAAATGCAAAACAACTATCTACAATAAGAACCTGTAGACAAAGAATAATCAACATTAATCAAAATACCAAAGATTGCTTCAACTATGAGATTAACATTTATTCCACATAGAGGTGTTAAAAGTGGATTAGAATATGTGAGTTAATCTAATTTATCATGGGTTTGGGTTGGATTGAATTTTTTTACAAATTTTATTACCGGTTAATTTTTTATGCGGTCTACCGAAACTCGATTCGCTTTAGTTGAACCCGTGATGAGTCAGGTTGGTTTGTATTTGAGTTGGATTGGGCTATTTTTTTTAGTCAACATATTGGGTTGGAAAATTCAAACCTAATATTTTTGTGGTTTTGATTTGTATTTGGGGTTGAACATTATTTTAGATTGTATTAAAGTTTATTTAGATTTTAATCACAATTATAATTTAGTTTTTATGGGACCGAAGAAAAAGAAATTGTATTTTTTTTTTAAATTAAGTAAGTCAGTGAATCAACTTGTTTAACTCACCAACCCGTGGTAAGCTGACCAAATTTGAATTTTTTTAACTTGCTAATAAGTTAGTCAGGTTGGGTTGACTCACTAAATGATCAACCCGTGGTGGGATAGGTCAAGCCGGGTCGAATAGCCCGTTTTGTTAACTCTAATTCCACATATGGTTTGCTCAATAAATAATTGATTAAATATGTCTCTGGTTCTTCAACTTATAGTGAAAATTAGAATAGTCATTCTTGGAAACTTAAACTAATTTAGTTCCTCATCTTTATAAATTCGTGAATTTAGTCTTTTAAATCTCTTTTTTCATTATAATACTTTAATTTGTTTATATTGTTTGACACATGTTCGCTTTAACATTAGTCGAGAAACGCGTTTGAAACCTCAAATAACCTTAAAAAATATTGATTTAAATGACTAAATCCATATATTTACAAATTTGATGGACTAAATTGATTCAAAGTTTCAATAAAAACTAATTCCAATTTTTATTAAAAGTTAAAAAATAATAACATATTTAATCCATAAATAATTGAGTTACGATACAAAAGTCATATTACCAAATATTATTTCAATATTATTCTCTTATTTTTGGTTATAATTACTGTGTTCATTTATAACATCGACTATCTATTCATCTATATATATTTCCCTTATTCAAAAACTTTTAAACAATTGAAATTCTTTCTTAGTAAAATAAATTTATAACACAATGGAATGATGAGTATTTTCTCTCGCATTCATTAGGCCAATTGATAATAAGGTAGTAAAAGTAATTCAAGTGTGCTATGTGAATGTCATTGTTATACTTAGATATATGCTTTTTCATATAATGCTTGTATTCAATCAAGAAGATATCGTCATGTCTTTATCATTCGGATCTTATTCTTCATATTGCAAATTTATTTATTGGTTGAGGTTCCACACTCGTAATACATAAGACTCAAATTTCAAGTACGATAACACTAGAAATTACTCTCGCAAAGCTTATACATGTAATATCCACATCCTCAATTATTTTAATTGTTCATATTTACATTAGCCAAACATAAAATATTTATGTGTAAACCATTCCACGTGGAAGTAGCGGACCTTCGGCATGACATACGGCTCCCCCAATTCTTTTTTTATTTAATTTGTTATATATATTTAAATTTTTATTTATATATTTATATATTTATATTAAGTTTGTAAGTTTTCTTTTAAAATATCATACATACTTTCTTTCTATTTTTTTTTATTTTGCATCTCTATCTCTCTTTTTTATGTCAATTTTTACTTTCAATATCACTTTTTTTTTCAAAATAAAACTGTAACACAATAAAATTGATGAGTTAAAAAATATTTTAAATCAATTAATTTACTTTTTTGAATTGATTTATTTTGTACTTTTTTTAAGTATATGTTTTTCTTTTGCATGTGATAAATTTGTCTAGTGTGTACTAAGTGGTGACAAATTCATATTTTTCTAAATAGGTGAGAAATAGTAAATTTATATTAGAAAAATTATGATAAAGAGTAAAATAATTGATCTTTTTAAGAAGAGTTATTTATGTAGATCAATCAAACTTAAAAAATTTCATGAAAATCCAAAAATGTCCTTCTATTCGGACAGGATTAGTGAAGTATTAGCAATTATTACACCTCCAAGCATGACTTTTTTGTAACTTTTACTTACATGCGCAAACTAATTAACGTAGGTTAGCAATTATTTAGTGAGAACTTTTCAGATGGAGTTAGTACAAGTGGAGGTCGTTGAAGTCACAATAATAATATTATCACAAGAGATCCATCCAAAAATAGGTCCTTTTGGCCAAAATCGATTCCAACAGATGAAGCACACCTTTCATAACGTTGGTAAGAGAAAAATCTTTCCACGACACAAAAATTGGAGAAAAAGAAGAATAAGCGAACTCAATTTTCGTCAACGACAAACACTAAACCCACAACTTAACGCCACTATATTCATCGCACCATTACAAACTCCACAAAAAATGGGTCCTTTTTGCCAAAATTGATTCCAACGGCAAAGCCCATACCTTTCGTATGTTGAGGACTTTTCAGATAGAGTTAGTACAAGTAGAGGTCATTGGAGTCACATTAATAATATTATCACAACAAGAGATCCATCCAAAAATGGGTCCTTTCGGTCAAAATCGATTCCAACAGACGAAGCACACACCTTTTGTAATGTTGGATAAGAAAAAAACCTTTCCACCGACATAAAAATGGAAAAAAGAATAAACAAACTCAATTTTCGTTAATGACAAACACTAAACCCACCACTTAACATCACTATGTCACCGCACCATTTACAAACTGCACAAAAAATAATCCTTTTTGTCAAAATTGATTCCAACTGTGAAGCACATACCTTTCGTATGTTGGGTAAGAGAAAAACCTTTCCACAACTAAAAGAGGGAAAAAGAAGAATGAAACAATTTTTCATAGAAGTAGAGCCTTTGTACATTTTCCAAACCTTGGAGAAGACGAGAGGTTGAAGGAATGGAAGAAGATAATTGGAATGGAAGAAGACAATCGAAGAGAGAAGATTTTTACAAAAATCGTTTCTCTTTTTCTTTGATGATTTTTTAGTTTCTGCGGTAGTTTCATTAAATATTTAATTAAAAAAAAAAGAACTGTCTGTGATGTGAGAAAAGTTGTTACTTTTTAATTGTTACTGTATCATTAATAATGGCCAAAAAAGTCTACATGACCGAATCAGTTCACAAAACCCAAAAAACCTGCACAAGAAAAATCTAAAATATTAAAATGTCATCAATTTGATTAACATGACCGACACCTTTATGTAAAGTATGCTCATGTACAGTAAGCATTTATTAAAGGAGAGGCTTGGTGTCGGTCAATAAGGAAATTAAACAAATTTCAGGTTGATATCAATCCAATGTAAGGCAATCTTTTAGAAAGGAAGATCATTTATTAAAAGCTAACAACTTTACATATTCTATAAAGGCTAAATGAGAGGCTTGGTGTTATCAAGGTTATTAAATGAAAAATTAAACGATTTGAAAATTGAATTAAAACAGATATTTTTTATAATCTTCCAGGTTTGACACAATTCAAAATATACTTTCCAGATCAGGAAATACATTCCAAATTAAACAATTAAAAAAAATGACTTTCTATTAAACAACGGCAATACAAATAACTTTCTACAAATAAATTTGAGTGCATACAAAGCATTAGTTCAATGATTACTAAAAAAAATTTTATGAACCAACATAAAAAAATTTTACAAAAATGAGAATCATCAGGACTTCTGATTATTTTTCAATGAGAAAAATTATTAAAGACAATACATCAATCACAATAATTTTATAAAAACCAGTGTAACAGCTTAATAAACAAGTAATATAAAACATCTATGTAGTTCAAAGCAAGAATAAAACTAGCTATTAAAAGTGCATCTATATACCTAGAAAATATCTGACAAGCACATCACATTTAAAACTTGCACATACCATTTAAAATATCTTCTCCAAAACTCCAGTATCGCCCATGCTTAGAAATACAACAATTCCCATCCAAATCAAACAAAAATGAAATATAATGAATGGAAAGAATTTGAGCAAACCATCAAATGAAAGAGTAAAGCCCAAAAGAACGACAAGTCCACTTCAAATGTCACTTTGTAACAGTTCTCTTGTAGTGCAAGTTACAGTCAAGAATCAAACAAACTAGTTTAGCCAGTTAAACATTAATCCAGAAAACACAGTACTGTACCTGTAAATAAAACCTTTAGCGAGCACAGAATTTCATGCATCATTTGCACATTTACACCACACTTCAATGCTTGGCTTTCATGGAAAGTCCATGAATTCAACAAAAATATAATCAACTGGGTAGAACATGAACGACCTACAGGAGAAGATGAATTCATAAATTCAAGAATTAAAAAAGCAACGCAGAAACTCCCATAACAAGTTCAAAGATCATAATGTTAAGTTATCAAGTATTCTTGAATAGAAAAAAAGTGACTGATACCTGTACCTTCCCACAACTAATACGAGAGACTACAACCATTCTAAATCCACCACATAAGAACAATAGTGAATGGAAATGTAATAAAACAGTCATTCCAAACTCACAATCATGTACCTTCCAAGTATTATTCAAGCAATGAGGGAGACTACAGCCATTGCCTCCACAACCCAACAGACATCAATAGCAAGTCTTCACTGCAAAGCTAGTCATACGCAGAACTATACAAATGCCAAAGCCTCTCATACTCATATGGTGTCTGTTTACAAACTCCCACTCCACATGTTTAGGACGAAGAATAACTGTGAAGAAAATAATGAATAGAATGATAATAAAACCTAAATTTTCCTGGATATTATCCATCCACTGCTTCCAAAGCCTGTCCCACACACCAATAGCAAAATAATAAGCTTTTGAGATTGAACAAAATCAGTAAGGGACTTCGACTGAGAAACATAGCCAATAAAAGATAGCATCTGCCTCCACATCCTATCACAAAAAGTGAGAACCCAACCAGAAATAAGTAAATAGGTGTTTATGAGGGTGAAGAGTGCAAACCATATTCAGAATTAGAATAGAACTAGTACTAATGAAAACTCAAGAAAGAGCTCAAACACCACACATCGATTGCTTGTCTTCCTAGTATATGTTATGTTACTATAGAAACTGAGGTGAGTTCAAAAATTCAAGAATGAAAACCAATGGAGAAACTCTGGAGAGAAACAAGTAAGAAATCAATCCTTATGTTTGGTGATCAAGTCCAAAGGAAAAGAAATATGACAGTAGAGCCAACTTAGAAGAAATTAGGTTATCATCCAAAGCCATTGGCTGTTCTAAATGATCAGGTTTTCCAATCCCCCCCGTAGTGTGCTGATGAAAGAAAATGACAAACAGTTCAACACACAGATTGATAGATGTCTATTGTCAAATAAAATATCACATCCAATTGACTTAAGCTGACGTACTATTAATTCAAGACTTCTTCAATCTGGGCACATTCAATTTTTCGCAAACACCATATACTTCACCCAAAACCAACACAACCTTGATGAAAACAGAAACTAGGAATATAAAATCACCAAGTCATTTTATTGGAGAGCCAACTTCTTCCACAAACGCCCACACTTACTTGAGTTCACTGTGAGGACAAAACCAAGCACAACAAATTGATGAAATGAGATCATGCTACACCAATAAAAAGAAGAGAAAACCACTTCTTCTATATAAAAACCCACTTCAACTGCATAAACACCTCTACAGAGAGGCAAATGGCAGCTAAATGCTTATGTTTATGATCAAATGTCAAACCCGAGTTGTTCAATCAACACGTGCTTAAAAAAATTAATCAAAACATTTCAACACCTAAAACACTTAAACACTTTTGTTTTTCATTCCTGGCATGATGAAATGGTATGAACAAAAATGAACACTTTTGGTAGATTTTTGTCATGAAATATTTGGCAACGAATAACCCCATTAGATAATGTACGGGTAAAAAATCAAAACACCAAAATGTTCACAGGATCTCAGAGACTAGATGAGATGCAGATCATTGCACAAAAATCTATCTAAACACTGGCGGCAGAAAAAACAAATCACAACTCAATCCTAATCTTTTCTGATCAAGTGCAACAAAGCAAAGAATGGTTATTGAATCATTCCATAAATTTTGAATCCTGAATTTGAATAATAAGATACATAACTTATATAATATAAGAAAAATTGTACATTAATTTTTTTTTTTTATAAAAATATTAAATGAAAAAGTTCATAAATAATGATTAATGTAAATAAAAAAAATAAGAAAAAAAACATAAGAAAAATATAAGAAAAAAAATTAGAAAGAAAATATTAAACAATAATCGAAGGATATTAGAACACTTATATATTAATTTAAATAGAACTAAGTTTTTCAAAGTGATAATATTTTTTTTTTTATAAGTTAGAATAAAAAATTAAAATATAAATATAAATGACTGTCACTTTAAATGATGGGAGTAGGGAAGTGTGATTAAAGTTGTTAGATAAAAGAATATGAGAAAACATTTTATATTTAAAATATTATCTCTCACTTTTATGTTCACCTCATGAATTCATCTTCTTCCCTTCTCATGACTTCATCTTTTATTATTTCTTTTTACTTTGTATTCTGCAATTCTATTAGTTGATTATCATTTTCTTTACTGTTCATTTTCTTCACTGTTTATCTTTTTTCCTGAATTTTCATCTTCTTTGAGTTTCTTTTCCTGTGTTTCTTTCTAATTTTTTCAATTTTTTTCCTTCATCATGAATTGTGACGCAAACCGAATCGCGAATCACACGATTCACATCTGATTCAGCAATTCACGTTACGATTCAGGTTAAATTTTGATTCATCTATTTTACGATTCACATCTGATTCATCTATTAAACGATACGCATCGCTCAAGGAGAATTTTGATTCGGATCGTACGATTCTAAATGCACTGCAACAAAGTTAAATAACAGACAGAACTCTAAGAAGAAATTAGCTTATCTAGAGCAAAACGTTCCAGCTTGATGTAAGTTAAAAGATAAATCAGAAGAGCACAGCAAGCAATGGTAAATAAAACATTTGGCTTCACATATCTAAGAACTTCCACGCACCATTTGCACATCTACACCACACTCCATTTCTTGGCTTCCTTGTAAAGCTCATGAATTCAAGAAAAATAAAATCAATTGGGTAGAAGATAGACCAAGGCCATAAGATGAATTCATAAATTTAGAAATTAAAAAACAAATGGAGAAATTCCCATGACAGGCTCGATGATCATAATGTTTAGTCATCAATTACCTTCCTACAACCAATAAGAGAGGCTACGACCATTCCAAATCGAGTGCATAAGAAAAATAACAACACGAGAGCCAACACACATTCCAGATGCACCATCATATACCTTCCCACTATTCAACCATTAACAGAGACAACAATCTACCTCCATTGCCTCCACCACCCAACAGGCATCCAAAGTCTAGTCATTACTCCAAAACGAGTTAAAGGCCAAACAATACAAATGCCAATACCTCCTATACTCAAATAGTGTCTGTCACCACTCCACAAATTTAGCAAGAATCAGAATGCATGCATGTCGCACTAAACTCTCTTTCAAGTTTTTAATTACTCCCTTTTATGTTTTTAACACCTCAACTAGCATATTAAAACTCAAACTCGAGGGCACACCGACAAATAAAGAGCACAAACACCAAATCTGATAGATTGAGAAAACCATATACTTCACCCAAATTAATACAAAATCACCAAATCATTTTATAGGATAGCCCATTTCTTCCAGAAAGGACCACACTTACTTGAGTTCAATGTGAGATGAGCTCATCCTAGACGAAGGAAAAATTGAAACAAAAGTTAGTCACTTCTTCAATAACAAGCCCAACTTCATCAAATGCATAATAGAAAATCCTCTGCAGACAAACAAATGGCAGTGGAATGCCTATGTTTGTGATCAAACAAAAAAACACAAAATGAAGTTTTGAAATCAAATTGTCGAATCTTCTTGATAAATGAAGTAGAAAATAAAGAACCTAGACAACAAGATGAATTCATAAATACAGAAAGAATTAAAAAGTCAACGGAGAAACTTGCATAATAGGCTCGAAGATTATAATATTCAGTGATCAACTATTGCACTTGTATAAAAACACGGTGACTGATATATGTACCTTCTTACAGCCACATTCCAAATCGACCACATAAGATCAATAGTGAATAGAAACGTAACAAAACGAGAGAGACTACAGCCATTCCAAACACAATAATGTACCTTCCCACTATTATTCAACAAATGAGAGAGACTACAACCATTCCAAACAATAATCTACCACCATTGCAACCCAACAGACATCCATTGCAAGTCTTCACTACAAAACGAGTCAAAGGCGCAACTATACAAATTACAAAGCCTCTTACAAGAACTCCCACTTAATAAAATAATGAATGAAAAGATAATAGAACTAAAAGTTTCTCTGGATATACATCAACTACTTCCAAAACCTGTCTCCCACATATCAATTAGCAAAGTGAAGAGCTTTTTCAGATTGAACAGAATCAGTAAGGGATTACAACAGAGAAATTTAGCCAGCAAAAATAGCATGTGCCTCCAAATCCTATCACAAATAGTGAGACCCCAAAAGTAAATAGGGTGTGAGTTGGGGTACTGAAGAGTGCTTCAAAATCAGAAAAGGTATCGTACATTTGAGGACATGCTTACAAAGAAAGAGCACAAACACCAAAATTTGATACATCATCATCATCAAATACTTCACAAGATAAGCTACACACACATGGCTTGTCTTCCTAGAAGATGGAACTATAGAAACCACATGAATTCAAAAATTCAAGAATGAAAACCAATGGAGAAACTCTTCAGAGAAACAAGCAACAAACCAATCCTTATGTTTGGTGATCAAGTCCAAAGAAAAAGAAATTAGAGTAGAGAGCAAACTCAGAAGAAATGTGAACCTTCACATGATTTCAGAGACCAGATGAGACGCAGATCATTGCACAAACAACAATCTAAACACGGCTGCAGGAAAATATAGCTAGTCCAAACCTGGAAGCTCAGATAAATTAGATTATCAAAAGAGATGCTGTCTTTTTAAGTTAGCTTCCAGCTTCATTCTGATAGTAGTGCCCAAACAAATCCCATTCCAAAAGGAATGATGTCAACAAACGATATCCAATTAAAACCGGAAATACTTTTTCGTCAAACAAAAAAACACTACCATGTAATAGTAAAGGGTGACTTCACATTTATGGAAACAAGAATATCAAATACTGCCAACCATACATTATTGAAAATTGAAAACAATCAACCCAAAACCCATAGAACATAGCAAGTTCAGAAAAATCACATAAAACCAAGGCAGCCTTAGCCACTCGTAATAATAACAATTTCAAAATGCCCTCTAATCGGTCACATGCTTTCATGATCAGTTTCAAATTCTTTCATGATTTTTAAAACTCAAAACAGGAAAAGAAGTATCAGCCTCTATGTGATGGACAGGAAAGGGATTAATGCAATCAGTTCAACAAACAACCGGATTTGGTAGAGAAATAGAATAATTAACAAAGAAAAATATTTTATTCAGAGTTGTTAGGAGTTCTAATTCATTATAACATTTCTCGTAGAAAAAGGTCTTCCAACTCAACTGAAATAAACAAATTCTCCAAAACTCCATTATCACTATTGTAAGAAACACATCATTACCATCCCAAATTCAAACAAATAAAGAGGTCTTGAAAAATTATTAAAAGAGTCTAAGATCTCAATTACAAGAAGTTATCCAGAGAAGACGTCAAAATTGAGTAAAACCTTTCAAAGCAAGAAAACCATACCATCAAACCAGAGAGTAAATCCCAACCGCACTTGTCCCAAATGCTCATCCTAAGTGCCTCTTTTGAACCAGAAACCATCAATAGAAGCATGATGATATCAAACAAAACAAGTCCACCCATTAAGAAAATAAATCAGAATACACATCCGTGAACTGGTAAATAAAACATTGAGATAGAAAGGTCAAAGCCAGATATAAAGATCATAGAATTTCCACCCTCCATTTGCACACCCTGCACCCCCTTCAATTCTTAGTTTCTCTGCAAAGCCCATGAATTCATGAAAACTAAAATCAATCTGGGAAGAAGTTGAAGGACCTAGAAAATAAGATGAATAAACAAATACAATAATACTCCATTTGCACACCCTGCACCCCCTTCAATTCTTAGTTTCTCTGCAAAGCCCATGAATTCATGAAAACTAAAATCAATCTGGGAAGAAGTTGAAGGACATAGAAGATAAGATGAATAAACAAATACAATAATTGAAAATCCAATGGAGAAGTCTCATAACAGTCTCGATGATTCATCTATCAAGTATTGCTCTTCCATAGACAATCACCATCACTAACAAATGTACCTTCTTACAAACAATAAGAGAGACTACCTTAAGCACATAGGAAAAGTAGTAAATGGAAACTCAATAAAACATAAAGCATTGTTGTAAGAAAAATAATCTACACCTGCCTCCACGATCTAGTGATAATCCTTGCGATAAAAAGTGATAATGCTTGCATTATTCAATGACAAAAGCACATCGATTGATAGTTAAACATCTGACAAGAGCACACCATATAATTCAATACAACAGATGCACATCGATCAATCACACCGTATAATTGAATCCCTCCCACAAAAAACACACAATATAATTAAAAATCAAACGTTAAACTGATTCTGTGTGCTTTTTGTGCTTTTGTGGGATTGAAATCAACCCAGAATTTCCTTCACTCCCCGCATGGGCTTTGCTTGAGATAAGGAAACTCATATCTAATCAGGTCTACTTTGCTACTGTAGAAGGAAAGGATATATGGTAACCCTGTCTCGAAAAAAAACTCAAAAATATAAGAAACTAAATTAAGCTTGCACAACACTGTCAAAATAATTTCAGTATTAGAACCTGTGGAAGAGTGAAAAAACAGAATTGAAGGTTTGGTTATGCCTCGAAATAATGACCTTCGTATGCTACTAATGACCCCGCTGCATTTTTTCTGAATTGTGATATATACTTGTCCAAGAACATCTCCTCAGACAAGCACAACGCATGAATATAACTGGGGACTTTCTTGCAGAGATTTTTTTATTTCAACAGCTGGAAAACTTCATCAAGAAAGCATGCGACCGTCCATGGTGAATAAGGACAGACTTGGGCAACGTACCTGTATGCAAGAAGAGAATTTCATCCAACTTTCGACTTCTTCTCTGATTTTCTAAACAAAGTTTCTTGAATTGCAAGGAAAAGCCTTGGATGAAGTTTGAGTAGCAAGGCAAGATGAGTCCCAAGAATGCCACACCTCTCCAAAAAGAAGACATCCTCCATAAACCTTTTGTACTTTGGGAGTATCCAGCCACATCTGTGTAACACAAAAATGAAATCTTTCTGGTCGCACACAATTTTCCTAATAGCTTCAACTGAGGGGACAAATGTTCTTTTGAAGCTATGAATCAAAATGGAGGGATTCTTTGAAATGAAGCTGCATAACTCGTAACCCTGGAATCCAGACATCTGAAAGAACTGAATTTTGGGACTCAAGATTTTGTCACTGCAAAAAGTTACTGGGATCTTTGACGAATCAGGGAGTGGCGGACCTTAGAACAATGATACGGGGCCCCCTTCAATTTTTTTCTCCTTCTATATAATATTAATTAATATATATATATATATATATATATATATATATTATATTTCTTTTAATTTTAATGTATTTTATGTATTTAATATTTTCAAAACTTTTATATATTTATCCTGAATTTTTTTAATATTGAAGTTTTAATTCGTATGTCTAAAATTTTAATATATTTCTTTTACAAAATTTAAAAACTAAATAAATATAATTCCTTTAACCTAATTACTAACCTAATTAGGTTAATTTTTTTAATATGTCAAATGTATTCCGTTAATATTTGAATTATTTACATTATTTTTGTAAAATTTATTATTACAATGTATTAAAATTTTAGACTCACAAATTTCAATTTAAATGTCAAAGTTCAGAAACAAAAAATAAAATATACTTAATCCTTTCTTTTGAAACCCTCTAAATTTTGTTTGTCTCAGGATCCAACACTATGTAATTGTCTCAGGATCCGACACTATGTAATTCAAAGCGATTAAAAGTACATTACGTACCTAAAAAATATCTGACAAGCACATCACATATTTCAAAATTGTACAATTACATACGTTGTTTCATTATATCAAACTCCATAAACATTGTTCCTAATAAGAAAACAAGGAAATCCGATACTGCCAGCTTACCAACCAACTAAATCAAAACTCACGGAAGACGATCCCATAAAACCAAGGTAGCCTTTAGTCACTCTAAATAACAAGCTAAGATCGGTCATCACGTGCTGTTTTAAACCGTTCTACTCAAAAACAAAGAGAAGTCTCAGACTCCTTGATGTGTGCTGAAAATAAATTCATGCAAACAAAGAATAGTTATCTAGAGTTGTTAGTAGACTTAATTCCCCATGCCATTTCAAGAATCGCATCCTGAAATTAACAAATTCTTCTCCAAAACTCTAGTATCAGGCATGCCAGAAATACATCAATTCCTATCCAAAATCAAACAATAATGAAAATAACGAATGGAAAGGAATTGAGCATACCATCAAATCAAAGAGTAAAGCCTAACAGAACTTGTCAACCACGCTCATCCCAAAATGCCTTTTGTAAACCCAGAACACAAAAATGTAGCAACCAAGATCAGATTCAAGCAAACAAGTTTAGCCAATTAAGAATTACTCCAGAAAACACAGCACTGTACCGGTAAATAAAAACCCTTAGCCTCACAGTCCACAGATTTTCCATGCACCATTTGCACATCTACGCCATAACAGTATTGCTCCTGACTGATACATGTACCTTCCGATAACCAATTCCAGAGACTACAGCCATTTCAAATCGACCACATAAGAACAATAGTGAATGCAAATGTAATAAAAGGAGAGACACTACAACCAATGAGAGACTACTGTCATTCCAAACAATAATCTCCCGCCGTTGCCTCCACAACAGACATCCATAACAAGCAACTCGTCGCTGCAAAACGAGTCAAAGGCATAACTTTTGAAATGCAAATGAGTCAAAGACACAACTTTTGAAATGTCAAACCCTTTCAAACTCATACAGTGCATGTTTCCAAGAACTCCCACTCAAAAAAGAAAATAATGAATGAAAAGATAATAGAACCAAAAGTTTCCCTGGATCTCCATCCATTCCTTCCAAAATACGTCCCCCACATATCAACTAGCAAAATAAAAATCTTTCGAGATTGAACAAAACCAGTAAGGGAATAAGATTGATCAATATAGCCAGCCTCCACATCCTATCACAAATAGAGAGAACCCAACCAGAAAGGCGATGTGATGTTGTGTAAACCCCAATCACAACATATTTCAAACTACTACTTGGAAATATCCT
>Ga0214545_1000335_pt1 | contig 70554 bp, 30 predicted proteins | sample CNSS4metaG_FD_160064 | JGI IMG/M metagenome (GOLD analysis project Ga0214545, IMG submission 160064) | Root nodule microbial communities from cowpea collected in UCLA plant growth center, Los Angeles, California, USA - CNSS4 | ecosystem: Host-associated > Plants > Roots > Nodule | place: USA...
AAGACCCCAATCCAAAAAAAAAAAAAGATATATGGATCCACTATGCAAGACTCGATTCTACAATACCATCAATAACGAAGGCAATACTGTAAAATCAGCTCAATCACTCTCTAATCTCTACATGCCAAAGGGATGAGATAAAACCATAGATCTCTCAAATCATCGTTGTGCTTCGCTTTTAAATCTAATGAAAAGAATACAAATATTCTTCAGGTTCATCGCTTCCTATCACCTCTACACAATAATCACCCACATAAGAAAACGATCTAAAGCAGGAAATACCTTAGAAACTTGATGGTTAATCTAATGTAGGTTTGACTAATGTCCGGTTGAGTGAAACAAAAAAGTTACAATGACGATTTAGTTTGAATAATACAATACAAGTATATGAAATTGTGAAATAAATTAGTTAAAGATTATATATCTCAATATTGTTTAAAAATGTATCTATCAAGATTATCCATGTTACAAACATCTCATGTCCACATTGTATACAAAATTATTTAACAAGGAACATTATTAGTCATAATATAATTCACCACAAATAATCTCTAATCTTCAATCAAAAAATATTAGAAGCAAAAAGAATCATACAAATTCGGCACAAGAATTCAAGCCATCAACCACAAACTAGTTTTATTTCATACTATACAAATTCTATTTAATTCAATCAAGCCTATTTATTGACTTTCTCACATATAGGTATTGATCCAAACTAATGTTAATATTTTTATATTCAACATTTATTTCAAATAAAGAAAATATATAATTAGGTTAACTGATTTATCCATTTGTATAAATTAACAATTAAATAACCGTACTCATCTGCTCCACATATATACAATAATTCATTATAATTTCCTTTTTTTAAACATAAGTTATTAAGAATGATTTATTCTTTTTCATAACAATTTAAATTTTATTATATTAATGTCACATTGGTTATGTTATAAATCCAAAAATCTTTATCATTATTGAAAATATTTATATGTTATTTAAAATTCTTTATCAATATTAACCTTCACTATATTTTTAATAAAATGATATCACAATCCTCCTAAATATTAAATATTTGAATGAATTTTAAAAGAAATAATTTTAATACAACAAAAATAAATAATGATCAAATTTATAATTAAGTTTAACTTATTTTTATATTTATATCTAGTTTTACTGTAAATATAAATCTAAAAAAAAATAAAAGGTACGAATATTAAGCAGATATATATTTTAAAATTAGAGTAGTATATATATTTTTTATCTTATAATAGGTTTTCAACATGTTACTAAAAGGGAGACTAATCTTACCAGTGATACTGATTCAAACGAGTTGTTATATTACTAACATCAAACGCGACTTAATACAATTTAAAAACTCAATTATTATAGTGAAAGATATTTATTAGTATATAAAGAGTAAAACTTAAAAATAAAACAGATAAAAGAAACGACATCGTAGACAGAATGCTTTACGATACAATAAATACAGATACAGATAAAACAAAATTTATTAAATAAAAGGATAAGATCGCTAATATATTTTTAGTCTCTTATAGTAAAATTTTGAATTAGTCTTTCATTCAAATATTTTATCAATTTAGTCTTTTATTTTTAGAAATGTGTGAATTTAATCCTTTTAATTAAATTTTGTTAGATTTATTTGAAGTTTCAAACATATTTTATGATAATATTTGAGTTTAGCATTCAAGTGACAATGGGTTAAAAAATGTAAATAATTTAAATATTATCATAAAATACGCTTGAAACGTTAAATAAACTTAACAAAATCGGGTTGAAAGGATTAAATTCACATATTTTTAAAGATTAAATATTAAATTGGTCAAAAATTTTAAAAAGGGACTAATTCCAAATTTGATTGAGACTAAAAACATATTTAACCCGGATATAAATTATGATTACATAAAAAATAGTTATAAAATTAAAAAAAAAAACAACTATTCTAACTAGTTATTAGTTGAATAAATATAGATGATTTTTTTAACACTTCTTTATACTTAAAAATAATTGTTACATATATTATTGTAATATCATTTCTGCGAAGTTATTATATATATATGATGTATTGTTTCAATAATTTTTAATAACATTTTTATAAAATTATATAATTTTAATTTTAATAGAAATGTGAATGGCCATAGCAGTAAAAGAATTAGAAATAAAGAGAAGGTGGAATGCGAGAGAAATTAAAATGCAATTAACCTAAAGTTTAATGAATTATTGGTTGGGATTTGCGTGTGGGTGTTTGGGGAAATAAAAGGGTATTCGGGACACAGAGACAGAGTGTGCGGCGGAGGATTGTCTCCTTTATGGAAGACGAAACCGGAGACGGTGAAGGACGGCGGCGACAGCATCATCATCATCGTCATCATCAAAACCTACCTTCACTCTCTCATGTTTTTAATTCATTCAGTTTAAACAATAGTAATAATCATAATCATAAAACACTCATAATATTAATTCCAATCCCAAATTATCACCGATTACAACTATAATGGGTAAGTCTTCTTTCTCCTTCCGCCGCTCCGTCTCTCGCCGCCGCACCAAGAAGACCACAGCGCCACCCCCTCGCCGGTCCCCGCCACAGCCTCCCTACGCCGCTGGGATCACCACTTCGCCGGATGGAGCCGCAAACAACCGCCTCGTCGCAGGCGCAGGTGCCGGCACGTTGACCAAGGTGAAGAAGAAGACCGGCAGCGCTCGGCTCTGGATGAGGTTCGACCGGTCTGGCGGGTCCGAGCTCGTGGAGTGGGAGAAGAACACCATCATCCACCACGCCGCGATTCCCGCTCGAGACCTGAGAATCCTTGGCCCCGTCTTCTCCCACTCCTCGAACATCCTCGGTAATTGAATTCCCTTTCTTTTCGATTCTCAGTTATGAATTTCATCGTGTTCTTAAAAGTAGGGTTTATAAGAATCGCATGTCTGGAATTGTGTTTGTTTTGGATGCTGTTATGACTGTGATTAGGAATGAAGAGTAGTTAATGGAATTAAATGTGTTTTTAATTTTTATTATTGCAGCTAGAGAGAAAGCAATGGTGGTTAATTTGGAGTTTATAAAGGCTATAGTGACGGCCGAAGAAGTGTTACTGCTTGATCCTCTTCGGCAGGAGGTTCTTCCCTTTGTTGAGCAACTCCGGCAGCAGCTTCCGGGCAAGAGTCCACCGAAACTTCTCGGCGCCGTGGAGGAGCAGGAAGGTGAATTGCAGGGTTCTAATGGCAGACAATGGTTGCCTACGCCGGAGACGGCTGAAGGTTTGCAATCTGAACTTCCGTTCGAGTTTCAAGTTCTGGAGATTGCTTTGGAGGCTGTATGTACTTATCTGGACTCCAGTGTAGCCGACCTTGAGAGAGGTGCTTATCCTGTGTTGGACGAATTGGCTAGGAATGTTAGTACCAAAAATCTTGAACATGTGAGGAGTTTGAAGAGTAATCTCACACGGTTGCTGGCACGAGTGCAGAAGGTATGTTGCATGAGTAGTACCATATGGTTCTTCATCTGGTTATTGGTACCTATACATGGATGTGGAAATTGAGATTGGAGAATTACCTGGTATGTGATGATGGATTCCATCATCTTTGAGATATCATACTTAGAAAGTGCATGACCCTCTTTTACAGGTACGGGATGAAATTGAACATTTGTTAGATGACAACGAAGATATGGCACAACTATATTTGACAAGGAAGTGGCTGCTGAATCAACAGTTTGAGGAGGCTCAATTGGGTGCCACAACCTCAAATAACCTTCCTAATTCCGCCCGTTCTGTTCGACGCCTTGGTTCTACCAGAAGTGAAAGTCTTGCGGCCAGCCATTATGGGGATGATAATGATGTGGAGGACTTGGAGATGTTGCTTGATGCATATTTCATGCAGTTAGATGGAACTCGTAACAAGATATTATCTGTAAGTGTTCTAACAACCAGATTGTGGTCAAATCATGTCTGTCAAATTTTGAATATTGAAACTTCCATATTTGCTTTGTTCTACTATTTTTCTGTGTCGTTTGTACTGTGATCTTGGGCTTTTAGATGATGAAATTCATATGTTTCATTTGCATGCATTAATCTTCCTCACAAGCTTAGTTGTGTCTTGTGATACGTTAGAAGAGATATAATATTGCATTTTTTTGCTATTTCTTGTTTTGAGGATGGAGGGAAGCTCGACTGTTTTCTAGTTTCATTTTTTCCCTCCTGGAAGCTTATCCTTCAGGATTCCCAGGTTCCATAAATTAATTTATGCTTGCCCTCTGTAAGATAGTGGTACTGGTAGTTTTGTCCAACATTGTTTCATTTCTGGATTTAGGAAATATATTATTGTCTGTCTGGCTGATCTGCAAACAAGTGGTTGTGACCTACTGTTGATTTCCTATTCTTGTTTACAAGAATTTTGAGTTCTAGGGAGCATTTATTTACTTGGAATGTTAGCTGAATTTGGTTGCTTTTTCTTGAATGTCAAATATTGCTAATTTGACTGGAACCGTGATGCTTTTTCAATTAATTGTTAAGTAGTACAAGTCTTACTTTTTTAAGGCTACTGATTTGCAGGTAAGGGAGTACATTGACGACACTGAAGACTATGTCAACATCCAACTCGATAACCATCGAAATGAACTTATTCAGCTGCAGTTGACATTGACTATTGCATCATTTGCTATTGCTATTGATACTTTGGTTGCGGGTACATTTGGTATGAACATTCCTTGTAAATTGTATAATATAGATGGAATATTTTGGCCCTTTGTTTGGATCTCGTCTGCAGCTTCTGTATTCCTTTTCTTGCTTATTTTAGCATATGCAAGATGGAAAAAGTTGCTGGGATCATAAACTGTGGTGAAATGTATCCGAAGAAGGGCGTCTGATCTGAAGAACAGACACGAATGTATCTCGGTTTCTTACAATAATTTCAATAGTTTATGTGTAGGATATTTTTCTCTTAGCATCTTGTGGTTCATATCTGATACCACTCACCATTTTTCATTTTCAAACAGTAGTGTCGTGCGCGTGCATAGGATATTTGTGTTGGCCTCTTTTTTGTGGTCCGTGTGTGTGTGTGCATGAGTGCATACGGAAAAGGAACATTGTGTGGCTTTAATGTATGAATAGTGAGTCACATCGTACAAATTGATAGATAATGGATAGATAAGATAAAAAGTGAGTAGAACGTGGAATTTTATATCCTTAATGTTCATATACTTTATCATTTTCAGCCACGCTTGAATTGATGCATACCCTGATCTAAAATCACTTGATCAAATTGTTTGTTCATTCTGTGGCTCCTTGAAAAGTGCTATTTTCACATTACTATTTTCACAAATTACAAGTGCTGCCCTTTTAGACAGATTGAGAAGTCTTGGAACAGATGGTTGAAATATTTCTTCCTTTGTTACTTTGATATTTGAGCATTGAAATCACGACTCGTCTTACCTAAGACTCGAACTCAGAAATGTGATTGGATATCTGACACATGCAGTCCCTGTGTCAATTTATACTGTAGCAGTTCTGTTTTTGTTATGGCAAAACTACTGTGTTTTATACTCATTAATTTGTATATTCGATGGAATTTTTTGTACCTTTGTGAATTTCACGATTCATAAACCAAAGTTATGAAAAATTCTATCCTATTAGCCCCTTAATATTAAAGACAGTTTAATAATCCTAAAAACTATAAAAACGAGATAAAAATTTACTATGGTGAACATATATTTGTTTGGAAAGCATCAATCGCATTAAAATATGATAGAACATGGGAAATAAAAATATACCATATATGTTTCTAGAAGGTTTATTTATGCATCCAAATGGGTGGATAACTGTGCTAGAGTATGTCATACAGTGCAACAAACACATCAGTTAAGACTCTTCATGAGAGTAGAGGACTTTCTTAGGAGGACTCTTCATGAGAGCATGAAGCATGACAAGAAGGGAGATTTCTAATCTATTATTTCTCTTTACTTAACATATATTTATGTTGACTTGTTGATTTGAATTGACTTATTGACTCTTCTATTTGTTTTATAAGATTGACAAAGACTATTTTAGAGAACATTACTTGGAGAGGAGGAAAGGTTTGAGCTTAAATCTTTACACATGTGGTGGTGTCTTTTGAAGAACATGGAGAGTTTGGAATTGACCTTCCTTTCCACAAGGTCAAAGGGACTTATGAGAGACTTGATGGACAAACTAGGTCACGTCCTATACCAAGGTGTCTCCTTTAGAGATAACCTAGTTTCTAGAAGCATTTCTCTTACATTTGTTTTAATGTTCTTAGATTTGTACTTTTGCAAAGAGACCCCTTTCATCACCTATAAAAGGAAGTCTCTTAAACTTGTAAAAGAATTGAATATTTTGAGAGTATATACATATATTTGACCACTCTTGTGAGAGCTCTCTTGAGAGTGTTATTTTCTCTTAGTCTTATCTTGAGCCTAGGACTCAAGTGGCGGCAACTCCATAATCCCTTCACCCTTGTAATCTTTTATATTTTATTCCATGTTACCTTTTATTTAGGTTCTTATGATACATGTTTACATTTAGTTATGCTCATCTTTTTAGCTTTTCATTTTGGTCTTTGCTTAATTGAATCTCTCTTTTTCTTGTGAATCCTTGAAAGAGAACTTTGACATCTAGATAACTCTTTGGTTATCTTAATGTTCAATGGAGATCTTCCTTAATATTTATTCATCATTAACATCATGTTCTTAAAAAACTAAAACGGGTATTCATATATAGATATATGATATAATCCAAAAAAAAATTATACTAAAGAATGGACATATAATAAAAAAAAAATTTTTATTGAAAGGTAATAAAACTAGTTTCACACTTTACATTTGTTATCTATTAACATACAAAAAAAAAAAAGTAATTTTTCATATTTATTTATTTCATGTGAGGGTTCCATTGAATAAGCAAGTCCAATCTTAAACCTTGAAATTAAAAACTTTTCAGTTGTTGGAGTAAGATTTGGATGTTTTTTTTTCTTCTATTATTGTTTCTTTCATCATTTTTGGGTAAAAGTGATGTGTCTAAATTTGTATAAGATTATCGGAAAATAAATCTTCCACAAAATTACACAAATCTTGATCATTTTCAAAGACAAGAATCTCAAAGCTATAGATATATTATTTTCTTAAAAGTGATATCATAAATGTTTGAGAGAAGATATTCTATTCCAAAAAGTCACATGAGTAATCATTTCATATCAAGAAGGAGATTGTTTTGCTTTAGATCATAGTAATGATTAGTTACTCACACTCATATTAAACTTCCCAATTCAGCAAGAATTTTTCCTAATATATGATTGCCCCAATGTATATTTTACTAAGTTTGGTAGATAAATTACCCAAGAAATTTAGCAAATCACCTCCAAGATTATCGCAGGATATACTTAACAATTCAACTTACTACATTTTGGAACTGACTTCAAATCATTAGTTCAACTGTCATCTATACTTAGTTCTCTAAAATTGAAACTTTTTTAGTGACATTGTTTAGTATTAGAAAAAAAGCATACACATTCATGTGCACACCGATTAAAAATAATTTTATTTCTTTATTTCCTTCAATAATTTCGATTTGGAATTACAAAAATAAAATTAGGGATTTATATATAAAAAATAAATAATTGAAAATATTTTATTTCCTTCCACCATTTTTTAAATAAGTTTTTAATTAAATTTCATTTTAATAAACATAATAATTTGGCCACAAATACATTTTCTTTATATCCTTTTTAGTAGTTAACACTTTCAGCTTGCGGGGATAGCTCAGTTGGGAGAGCGTCAGACTGAAGATCTGAAGGTCACGTGTTCGATCCACGTTCACCGCATTTTATTTTTCTCTTTTACTTTCACCAATTATTATATAATTTTTTCACTGAATTTGCGTCACCATTATAATATTATTTGTTTTTAACTATTCTCCAATAAAATAGTAACTACATATTTTTTATATAAAAACTTAACCATATAATAATTTGGAATTGCTACGCTTTTACCTTCTTAACGCCATAGTAGCAACATTTTATTATTAGATTAGATACGAATAAAGTGAATCATTTATAAAAGCCATAAATTTAAATTTTAAAAAAATAAATGAAAATAGTTTGGTGGATAATAATATTGAAAAAAAAAAAAGATTTTGAATGTTTTGTGTTTGGACATAGTTTGGTCGATGGGAAGTTGGGAACTCTAACTGTCTGTCCCATTCATACGTGGATCTCTTGTCTTTACACCTCACTCACTTCATTCTCTTCTCAATCATTTTTCTTTTCAACATCACAATTTTCTTTTCTTAATCAAATCACTATTCAAACAATTTACATTCATTATTTGATGATAAGGGCTCAAGTTTTAATTCAATAATTTTATTTTTTAAGGATTGAATATGAAATTATTATATAATAATTCAACTTTAAGTGTAATTATTAATTGAATTCTTATTAAAAAAAAAGCTCTAGAATAAATTTAAAATATTTTTTAACTTATGTATATTGTAATTTGATTTTGCTATCAATAAAATTATTATTATTTATTGATCAACATTTAATTTTTTATTTAATATTATCTAACTCGTCAGTCAACTCTATTCAAAAATGGGTTGACCGATAAATTAGAGTAAAATGAAAAATAAAATATATGTTAATTGATAAGTTAGAGAGAGAAAAATGAAAATAACAACTTAAACATCTAATTAATGACAAAACCAAAACTAAAATATTTTAAAATCTCACTTCTACAAATTTTTTTAGTATATATTAAATTAAAAATCATTATCATATTATCAAAATTATATGAATCTAATTACAATTACTCGAAATTATGCACTTAAATAAAAGCAACCGTGTGTGACTTTTAAATATGTCATCTTTCTGAATAAATATTCAATCCAGGATTAATATGTATGAAGATTAATACATAATCAACTATAACCATTTATATTATAGCTTGTTTATTTTTCTTTTAATATTTTACAAAATAATATGCTCAATTCACTTTGTTACCTCTATTTATCAGCATATATTTAAAAGAAAATAGTGTAAGCTTTAAAATAATTTTCTCTACAGAATTTGAATTAATTAAATTATAAAGTATAATCGTATTTAAAATTCTTATTTTTGTTGTCAAAATGTCTTTTCTTGAAAAATCAAACACACATTTTTTTCTACAATTAAAGAACTTGATATTTCAATTTGTGATAGTGTTGTGATATATATTCGTATTTGACACATATCCGATATTTTAAAATATTTTATTGATACTTAATAATAAAAAATCTATAAAAATCTATAAAGTAAAAATATTTTTATGATAAAAGTAAGAATTTTTATTTTGACAATGTTTAATATATTTAATTTTAATTTCAATCCATCCAATAAAAATTATATATTTATTATATTTTTTAAAATTTTTAAAATTTTAAATTTTAATAATATACATATTATATATATATATATATATATTATATTTTTAAAATAAATGTATTTAATGTATTAAATATGTGTCTATATATATATAAATATAAATATAAGTTATTGTATATCATAATTCAACCTACTGAATTAATTGCATATACCATAAATCGAAAATCAACCCCACATAATATTTTATAGAGTACAGCTTTAGTTTAAATAATTGTGGGCTCTTAAAACCAAAAGTACTCACTAGATATTTGACAATTAAAAAAACTTTTTTCATTAATTACATTATTTATATCTTTCCTCTAGACTTGTACATGAACCTTCTACTTCTATTTTAGTCATTTTGAATATGGTTTCCCATTATGCATTTCTTTTACAAGCTTATAAAACATAAATATTAATATTATAAATGGTTAAAGATGAAAACTCAATAAAAAAATTGTAGATCCGAGAAAACATTTATCGATGATTAATTCTTTAATCATAAAACATTACAAATAAATAGTTTTAAAGAAATCATAAATCATTTTAAAAAATCTTAACCTTTTCATCATAAAAATAATAAGTGTTGTACTCGGATTCAACTCCTTTAGAGTAAGGTTAATGTATTTAAAAAAAATGCAATAATGATGGAATTAACTAATATAATGTAATTACAATTAAGTTGGGAAGTTCTCTGTTTCTATGACAAATTATATTTATGATGAGATAGATCGGATCTAATTGAAACAAAATTGATTGAAATTTTAATTGCCTTAAGTTTTATTTTTTACAATTGAACCAATCTCTTATTTCTATTTATCTTGGGATTAGGAATTTGAAAATAATGTTTGTTTGGACCTTGCAGGTGGTGGTTGAATTTATATCTATTTATAGAAAAAAAATTATTGAATTCTAGAGTTGTGTTAATTAGTAAACACAAAATTAATTACAATATTTATTAAGTTGGATACTTTGTTGAATATGTGAATTGTATGGTTGTTGAAAGAGTGTTATCTTAAAATATGTTTATATAATTTTGTGCATAACTCCGTTGGGTTATGAGAATATTGTGATGAAGTTTAATACATGTTACATCTAACATTTCAAATTTGCATCATTATATTACTAATTATAGCATTACAAAAAATAGTACTAAGTAATATTTAATTTTATATCATATTTAATTTTAAGGGTAAAATAGTAATTATATAATTTTATTTATTGAAATATTTTTTTAATCTATCATACTTATTACATCATACATAAATTTTTATAAAACTTTTTTTCAAATCCCTTCATCTATTTTTTAAAACCTCTTAATCCAAATAACACCACAATCATTTTTTCATCTCCTCAAATCCATCACTCACTAGTTAATCTTTCCAAAGTAAAAATTCCTTCAAATTTGGGAGGACTAGACAAAAGTACATACATACATATATCTATAAAATTACAATTTCCACAAGTTTCTACACAAACTTACTATTGTCCAACACTCTCACATTCAGTGTCATTTCATCACGTATAACATACAATCATAACAAATAAACAAAATACATACAAACAAAACAAGAGAATAAAGTAAGCTAGTGTGAATATAATAAACCATACCAGATTATGCATTAATTATCTTATGACAAGACAATCTTCCTCATTACAACATTCAAGCACATTAAACATCAACCAAATGTTTACACCACACATGCCCACATTGACACCAAGCAAGAAAATCACAATTCATCTGGTTGAGTCCATGTGACTCTCAACTTAGACATTTGACTATACTTTTAGAAGACACGTGTATAGAATAAACTAAGAAATTTTGTACTTATCATACCATCTACTGTTACTCGGAGCCCGCTCTCTCAAAGACATGAAATAACTAGGACCGAAGTCTCCCCTTAAGTATGACAAGGTAAATTCCTTACACGTGCAAGATTTGATCTTGCTACCAAAACACTAGATGTAGGAACTTCCATTGACTATCACAATTATATATATATATATATATATATATATATATATATATATATATATGTATATATGTATATATATATCCCTTTATGTGAATATGATACTAGATTCATGATAATCTCTTTATAAAATCAACACACCATAAACTCGATTGAGTGAAGTACTTCCTCCACAGAAAGTCACTACACCCTCACTAATCCATGAAATTTATACATCATATATGCATTTTAAACAATCACTCAAGATATTGATGAAAAATATACTTGTATGATATGTTTATTGTTGTAAATTATGTGTAGATATTGATATGATACGTGACTAATGTGATTGTGAATGTTAACATAATATATGGCATTGTGGTTATGTGGTGGTGAGTGTATTGATTATAATAAAGTTGCAATATTTTTCGGAATATTATATGATACATATAAAAATAAACTTAGAGATGCATAGTTAACTTTGTCCTAAAAATTTTCCTTCAACTTCTATACTTTTACAGATAAAAAAAAAAGTTATATTTTTGGTATAAGCTGATTGTTAAAAATAGAATAGATTATATATGGTCGTTTTTTCCTATACTTTCATTTATCCATTTTGAAAATAAACTAGATCTGACATGTCATTAATAAAAAGAAAATATTGGGTAAAAAATTGCAATGTACATTTTCATCGAAATAGGTTGGCAGGTCTCACTTCAACATTTATGAGGAACTGAAATTTAGAAGTAAGTTGTTTTTTATGGAAAGTTTTAGAACTTAACTTAATCGATAAATAACACATTTTTTCCCCACAAAAATAGTAAGAAAAACCATGCAATCAGAGACTACCCACCTATTTCGAATAAAAGAATATACCTTTTAATTTTCACAAAATTTTCCATTTTCTAAAAAAAAAATAATAAAAAACACTTTAATTAGTCATAAAATTTAGTTCGTGTTTTGACTTCACACGACCAACATCATAAATTATTTGAAGATTTTTATACTATATAAAAAATAAGAACATATCTTTTTTATATTGAATTTAAATAGGATAAACTTTAGATAAAGTTTTACTAAAAAAGGAAAGAATTTTAATGATAATTATTAGGTGAATTAAAATGTGTAATTAGGGTTAAGCATTGTGAGTGAAGTAAGGAAAAGTGAAATAAATTTTGAGTGGAATCTTTGCATGTTAAGATATTTTTAATAAGAAAATTGGTCTATTTTGCAATGTCTCTGCACAAGTTGGACAGCGATACAACAACCAGTATTATTTTAAAGTGGATGCTTGGTGGGCCCGGGTTGATTTCCGAATAACCTTAATTTAAAGGGGTTAAAACGTTAATATCAAAAGTTTTAGGAACAGTATTTACTTATCATGGTTTTACAATTAAGCCCCATTTTCCAGCTTCAACAACAAGACACAACAACAACAGAGAGAAGAGAAAGAGAGAGAGAGGTTGTTGAAGAAACGAACCCTAAGAGAGAGAGAGAAATAGGGAAAGAAAAATCTTTGCTTTGATTTCAAGCTCTTTTACCATTGCATTTCGGGATCTCGAATCTTCAATCTGCAAAGGTTTTTTTATTTTTTTATTTTTTTTCCTTTCCTTCTGTTATTTTCCTTTTGGTGTTGTTAATTTCTTGTTTGCTTGTGGAATCGAATCTGTTTCAATTTTCATTTCCAATTGGTTCGATCAGCTTGGAATCATTGCGCCGTTGATGCCGTAGTGTCGCACATTGCAGCGTGTTGGGTTTTTCAAATGCTAATTTCAATTCGTTGTTGATTTTTCTCCTCTCTTGTTTTCCGAATGCATGTCTCGGGCTGATTCTGTGTGGGAAAGGTGAAAAAGTGAAGTTTCTATCTTTGGTTTTCTTCCCTCATCTGGGTCCTGGGGAAATAAAAGTTTAATATGGAAAGTTTGACAATTGGGTGCTACGTTTTATTTTTTCTTATTTTTTTAATTTTTTGATGTTCAGTTTTTGTTTGTGGATTGGATTTTCTTTCATCCAGTTAGTTTCCTGTGGCAGCCTAGTTTTGGAGTATTGTTTCTGACTTTTTTTTTCTTGGGAATGATGTTATTGAGTTTTCTGTTACATTGGTAGTGAACTGTTGCGTGGCCTGGCTTGCTTGACGCATGGGTTTGGGTTTGATTTTTTTATTGGAGATAATTAAGATGGTAATATGTTCAGCAACATGTCTGAGGTTTTAACTTAAAACAACGGTCAATATAATGTGTGATCGGATTGATGTCTCATGCTGTGTTTGTTACTATTTCATAGGAGATGTATTGCTTATGATGAAAATGTATAGAATAATCATGTCGTCATGCCCCTGTACTGTGAGGGAAACAAGTTTGCAATGTTGGCCATCTGTCTGGAATATTTTAAAAGTAATATGAAAACTGAGATTGTCTGTGAAATGTCTGGACAAATTTTAGAATTATATTTTGGTAAATATAAGAAATTGTTGAATCCATAAAGCTTCTAACATGCAGTGGACTTTTATCCAAGGCTATGTAAGTAGTATCATGGAGTTCTGAGATATTTAATTCTAAGGGTTTTTTACTCAATGAAGTATGTAGATTTACTGATTTATGGTTCTTGAGATTACTGAAATGCTTTATTCTCTCTTCCAAAGCTGCTTTGGTCTTGTAGATTCTTTGTTATGCTAGTGCAGTTACTCTGCTGGTGCTGTGAGTACATTTGCATTGGAACCAAGTTTCAGTGTTTGGAACGTTTTTGAGAATACTATACCAGTCCCCTTATAGGGTCTTTTTTTCATAGTAACATGTATTTGTGGTTTATATTTTATACTTTATAATTGAGAAGACATGCATATCAGATCGTCATTGTTGAATAATGGATTTTTGTGTATAAATTTTCATTGTAAGGTCCTTTCAAAATTTGTTTATGTTGTCTTTATCTTTTAATATATTTACATGACCAAATTTTTTTATTAAATTATAAATTCCACAGGTATTGTTGATTCTGCTTCTATGGCAAATTCAAAGGGCTCATCAGGTTTCAGAAATTTTATGTATCCTGGAAAGCATGCTCTACTTCCTCCTAAAAGTCCGTTTCCCAGTGTTTCCCAAGCGTACGCTGATTATGTCCAAAATCCCGCTGTTGGTTTAAAGGCTGGTAACAGGTCTAGAGAGGGAAATCCACACCACCAACGTACATCATCTGAGAGCCTTATTATAGAGGAGCAGCCTTCTTGGCTTGATGATCTCCTTAATGAGCCAGAGACACCTGTCCGAAGAGGTGGACATCGGCGTTCATCAAGTGATTCTTTTGCGTACCTAGACATGGCTAATGCATCTAACATCAATTATGCTGATCAGGACGAGTATAAATATAAGAGTTTGATGTCTATGCCATCTTGGTCATCTCAAGATTTTGACCGCAGCAAAGATGCTCGCCATCTACCTGCTTATGTGGATATGAACTTACCTAAACAGAAAAATAGGTCATGGGACTCTTTTTCAAATGCCATGACAAATCCTGTTGGTGTTCCCTCTGGCAAAGACAGTTCAGCTTTTCAGAGTTCAGGACTGCCAAGCACACCACAGGAAGCAGACGGGCTTCCACCTACTGCAACTGAAAAGCAAGATTCAGTAGAATCTGGATTACAGGATGCAAAATCGTTTTCTGAAAAAAAGGACAATTCACATGCAAAGCCATCTTCCTCTGAAACTGATACAAAACGTGCTAAACAGTACGTAGCTGTTTTCTTTGGTTGTCTTATGGATATTACAGTGATTGGTTTATTTTATGCCATTAATTACTATCATGAGGGATGCAAGTTTTTCTTTTGCCAAGCATGAAGTTGTGGCATACCCATTATGGAACCTTTTAAACCTTTAACAAATAGAGTGAATATGGTTATAATATCAAATTCAAGATTATACTACCTGTGTGATATATGACATCTTGTAACGTACATGGAAGGAAAAAAGATATAATAATTCTTGTTTCTCGCTGTAATGTCTGTGATACTAAAGCTGTTATACCAATTCTCATGTGGAGACAGAAGTTAAACCATGCTTCTCATTATATGATGAGGGTTATGTTTGTTTTTCTTTTTGCATTTAATTTTCAGAAGTTTTATGAAATTAATCAATTTATATACGGAAAGGGAAAATATTCTGAAACACTCAAATTGCAGGCAATTTGCTCAGCGTTCACGGGTTAGGAAACTTCAATACATAGCTGAGCTGGAAAGAAATGTACAAGCTTTACAGGTAAGTGTCTTCACAATGCAATATTCTGCATGTTTGCAGAGTGACATTTTTTTAAAATGCTGGGAAATATTATGTAAGATAGTCTGAGTTCCGATTCTGTTTCTTTTTATGTTCTCATAGGCAGAAGGATCTGAAGTCTCAGCTGAGCTTGAGTTTCTTAATCAACAGAATCTTATCCTGAGTATGGAGAATAAAGCACTCAAGCAACGTTTAGAAAATATAGCACAAGAGCAGCTTATCAAATATTGTAAGTTTCTATATGAGCATTATCCATTTTAAAGTAACACGAGTTATTTATTTATTTTTTTAACTTCGAAATGTCAATCTGAATACTACGAATTTGGAGGAAGTTGTTTATATATGCTTAAATGCCTCAACAGGTGGAATCTTTGTGAATTCGTGATGCATTGTATTGTATAAGATTAATTGAAAAAGAACACATTAGGTTTATCTGAATTTGATTATATCATATAAGTGGCAGGGAAGGAGAAAGTTTATCAGATTCTATTTTCTATTTTCTATTTTTGGGGTGGTAACTCAAGGTTCTTAAAACCATGGTGAAAATATAGTTTCTATGCAGAAAATAGTTAAATTAGCTGGATTATAGAGTAGTATGTGTCATTGAAATGACTGGGCTTTGCGCACGGACACTCAACTAGGATTCTATCTTCAATTTGAATTTGAAGATAATAGCATACTCATAATAACAAGAATTAACTTAATTTAATTTAAATTTGGAAACGGTTGCGATTGTTATAGTTTAAAATAAAACATGATTTTATTTAAGTTTGAATTCTAAAAAAATTATAACATCTTAAAAACAAAATCAACTCATAAGTTGTGTATGGAGATCATTTATTCAGATAAGAGAGAAAGTATTAAAAAAAATTAAGTTAATTGAGAATGGGTTGTGTGAGAATCTTAATTTACAGAGTAAAAATTTATGATATAGTAGATAACAACATTGTGGAATTCTTAAATCATTCTAGTCTAGGATCAATAAGAAGCTAATAGTATTTAATGATTGATTGGTTAATCATATCATAACATATGAGAGTTAATAACTTATATAGTTATCTTTTTGTACCTGAAATACTTTTCCTGGAAATAGTTGAACTTTTTTTAATCAAATTATGTGTCAAATGGCAACTTATCACTATGCTTCTTCATATGCTTGATGTTAAGATTTGCCCATACGGGTGTTTAGGTTGGTCTACCAATGTTCAAACTTGCTCTGGATTGAAAATTAAAAATAAATTTGCATAAATTTTCTTTTAAAATATTTGTTTGTAAGAAAAATGTAGTCCCGAGCTTTAACTGCAAATTCATCTACACCAAGTCTCTGAAAGTTTTAAATAGATATGTTCTAATTATCTCTTCTGTCATCAACTTCTTTCATGAAAAGGTTCCTTGTCTGGGCATTGTGGTATCGTTTTTATCAGGATGAAAACAATGCTTCTCGATGCTTGTGTTAATTTAATGCATATTTGTTTTCGTATTCATTACATAGTTGACATTTTCATGGAGTTGCTGTATAGCGACATTATGTCTTGTTTATAATGGGGGAGTAATGGAGGAAGATGGATCTTTTATTACCCCTACTGTATCTATTTAATAAGACTTGAATTAGCAACCCATGCAAAAATATCCATTGTTTAGGACTCCCTTGGGATTGAAATATGAGTTCAGATCTGAGCATTATCTCCAAAAACTAAGATTAAGGGTAGTTTAAAATATGTGGAAAGCATGATTAGTTTGATTAGATGGCACATGAACATGTTTGTACACTAAAAATTATTGAATGTGGAATTCAGTGGAGCAGGAAGTACTGGAAAGAGAGATCGGAAGATTACGTGCATTGTATCAGCAGCAGCAGCAGCCACAGACGCAGGCACAACAGCAACCATCTGGTAGCCACAGACGCTCAAACAGCAGAGACCTTGAATCTCAGTTTGCAAACCTTTCTCTTAAACACAAGGATACCAATTCAGGGCAAGACCCTGCACTCAGAATTTAGATTTGCAGTAGCTGTAGCCTTGTTCTGCCTCTACATTGCGATAGAATTGTTTCCTACCCTTCCCATGCATGGGATTGTGCAGAGATTTCCATCATATGCCTCTTCTCTCTGCCCACTTTGCTGATTTCTTCAGCCTTCTCCTAGTCTTTCCGTTTTCTATTTACTTATATTATTACCATTTAATGTGCACCTGGTGGTCATTGCCGAAATCTCATTCCATTTCTGTCACTTGACCTTCCAGAGGTGGTAACTCAACATTTTCAGGCTCTATTTTCAGTGAATATGTAGCTCTATACCCTCTTGTGAATCTCCACTATTGTGGAGTTTGGCCCGGTGCAAATAGCAGATATCTCAGGGCCATTTCAATGTGCCTTATTTGTATGGATAATGTGAAGCTAATGTTTGTAATGTGATTTTAATTAAGTTAATGTTTTCTCAACATATTATTTAGTAGCAGTCACAAAATTCATCCACAGCATTGTTCGCATCACTTCATTTCTACCAGTAAGGGTTATTTATTGCTTTTAATATTTGTAGGGTCCTATAAGTCAAACCAACTTATTCATCAGGGTTGAATTCAGTGTACTCACGAGTTATGATCTCTAAAATTGATTTTCTCGCAATTCAAATATAAATGAAAATATTTAATTTCACATTGTTTAAAAAATTAATTTATCTAATGATTTGATTTCATGAAAGAAGACTCATTTCCTAAGTTGTTATTCCTTATTTCTTGGAGGTGATATTTAAGCTTGAATACCTCAAGGGTATTTCTGAAAGGCCTAGTTATCTCACATTTACAATTTTATCTCGATCATTAGTGTAGTTAATAATTTCTCCTTCTCTGAAATACAGAGATTAAACTACTCATCAAAAAATAACACCAACAACAAGACTTTTGATATGTAAACTTTTTTTACATAATGTTATTAAATATATTTTAAGTAGTTCAAATTTGATCATCTTTAAGTGTTTCAAACAGGAATATGTTCGAGTTTGGAGAAAGTTTACAAATCCTATTTTCAAAATTACAATGATTGAAAGGAGACTCATTAAAACATGGTTTTCGATTAATTTTAGGTATAACAAAGAATTAGATTAAATATATGTTTGGCCTCCGATAAATTATCAAATTTAATTTTTTGTTCCTTAATATTTTTTCTTGAAGTTATTTGGGTAATCTTTTGTATTCTTTTGTTTCAAAAGTACGTAGAATAAACATATTGAACCGTGTAGTAAAATGACTTACAAGGTATTTTAGAACTGAAAAAAAAAAATTAAAAACGAAACCTATTTTAAAAATATTGGAGAAGAAAAGAGACAAAATTTTAACTTATCATAGCCAAAAATATATTTAAGTGTAAAGAGACATTTTTAATTTATCGTATAACCAGATATATTTAAGTGTAAAGAACGAACATCGTTTAACAGTGGATTGTGTTGAATTAAAGGGAAAGTTAGGAGATAAAGGGAACAACCACTTTGAGGATTGGGTTATAGTTGGATTAGGCGCGTTCAGGTAAACCTCCACAATCACAAGTTAAAAATAAATAAAAGGTTTAATTAATAGTAAGGTACCCAGTTTGGTATTAGAGTGTCAAATTGGTACCCGTTTTTAAAAAAGTGTCAATTGCATCCCAACTTTTGAAAATTGCTTCAATTAGGTCCATTTCGGACAGAGTTGACTAACACCGTTAGTCAACGTGCCACGTGTCAATCTGTGGTTTTTTTGATTTTTTTTTAATTTTAAATTTTTTTAAAAAATTTTTTATAAAAAAAATTAAAAATGCCACGTGTCAAGTCCCTGTGTGTGACACGTGGCATTGTCAGTGCCACGTGGCATTGTAATGCCACGTGTCAGTGTCACTATCAGATGCCATTGTGATGATTTCGATTTAGTCACCATTTATGTTTTTTCGTTTCAATTTAGTACCTACTTATGTGTATTTGATTCAATTTTGACCTAATAATTTTTAATAATTAAAATAGTTTTTAATAAAATTAAAAGTAATTAAGTATAAAAGTTTAAAAAAAATTAAATATTTGATATTTATATTAAAATTTAGTGGTAAAAGTCATTTTAGTACTTATAAATAGCATAACATTCATACAAATAATAAATTTGGTCTGAAATTGAAAGAAACATTATAAATATTAGTACTTAATTTTGTAAAAATATTTATACTTAATTATTTATTTTTTAACAATGAAGCTAGTTTTTCTCTCATACTATACATAGTAATAGCATCTACATCAATAACTTGAAATTTATTATTTCACTTTTATCCATTTGTCTCTCCGTACTATTGTCGTGCCTCAATTAAATGTTTTATTTAAAACCTAATTTTCTTCACTGTATTGTTAACACTAACCGACCAGTGCACTTCTTAACTAACTTTAGATAAACCAAATTATATCTGCCTTATCTCACGCCATTTTTTTTTTCATTTCTTTCCCCTGTTTCCCACATAATCCAAATACAGTTAATGAGACAAAATTACCCAACTTCAGAGAAGATTACAATAAAAAGACTAGTAATGACCGAGAAACACTAGAGGTGATTGAACTTGCAAGTAATACATAGTTGAGAATTAGAATCAATTGAACACTGAGAATACTTACAGCACGGCTACATTTGTCAACGAATCATTCTCATTTTGCAATTTATCCATGCAATATGATTAGGATAGAACTATTTTTTCACGTATCAAATCAAATTTTCATCAGAAATTGCTAGATATAAATTGCGTGAGCAAAATATTAGACATCTAAGATAACTCCGTACAGCTGCGACAACAAAACCTTTCATTTTTTGTCATTCCCCCGATCCTAACACAAATACTTGATATTAAAAGCTGAAATCCTCAATGTATTTTATAAACTGTAGAATTTCATACGTCTAGAAGCTGCATCTTGCTTACCAGATTTTCATTACTGCATGTAGTTATTATTTATCTGTGCCTACGCCTTTTAGCATTGTCCTCTGTGAATAACTCCCAATTATGGTGATCAAGGTTGCTCAAGTCATCAAGCTCTGCAATGGCTAGTAAGTATTGAGTAAGTTTCACAAGCTCTTGATCACTGTCTCGGTTTGCATGAGCCTTCCTGAATGGTTTGATCGTCAAACCATTCTGTGGGTTCATCACAAAATTTCTTTTAAGATCATCAAACATGATGGTATTTGAAGCACTGTAGAACTGAAATAGAATAAGAAAGCACCATCAAGACAACTAGATCATGGTTATAGCTGACTGATGAAAAAATTCAAACAATACAGCTATAAATTGAAACCATATATAGATTACAACAATTTGGTACGTCAAATAGTTTCATTTTTCCGTTTTATCAAAAACTCAGATCAACAAGCCACATAACCCTCTTAGGTTTATCTCACTTATGATAATACTCACATGTATGAAACATTTTTTTAAGGAAGTTTGAGTTACAACAAAACTTTTTTGGGTGTCCTTTTTCTCCCCACATAACTAGTAAGCGTTCATTGGGCTGTAGACAGGAATGTAATGTTAAACAAATATGCTAACATAATTCTATTAAATTCCCATCATCAAGCAGATACATTGTGTTTTTTTTTTTTATCGCATATGCATATATATACCTCAGGGAACTGTGCCCAGATCAAACCAAGAGGTTTGCAATCAAAGACCCCACGAGAAGGAGACTGAACAGTGATCATTGCCATGTGGTCAAGAAGTGCGGTGATTTTGTAGTTAGGATTATCCAGAACCCCAAGTTGTCCCATCTTGAGGTTAATCCACTTCATGCTGCAGAAAGTTAATGTACCATTCACTCAGTTACATAGATCAGACCCATTCACATAACAGCTCCAGAAGAATAAGAATTTAACAAGATAAAGGCAAAAGGACATTACCTGGTTGCAGACCATATCATAATGTCATACTCTGCATATACAGATGTAAGAAACTCGTGAAGGTCTGCAAAAGCAAAAACAAAGGACAAGTTAGAAACAGAGGAGAGGAAGAAAGCAACAAAGAGTTTGCACTATCAGTGTAAATAATTTTATAATATCAACTAATCAGAAATATCCTCCAGAAGACTTTGGTAGTTAATACAAAAGCCAAACAAATTCACCATACATAACCAGTGATTGAATTAAGAGCGTGAAAAAACATATATACTACAAAGCACATTTCAATTAAATTCAACAATAATAATAGATTAATTCATCAAAACTACCCCCCGAAATTACAAAAAGTATCATTTTAGTCACTAAAATTACCAAACCAACAATTCTTGAAGTCACCAAATTTACAAAGTCAAGGACTCAAGCAGCCAAGGTTCGATAACCCGAGTGATTAAAAATGGCAGTTTTGCAACCTTAAGCTAATTCAATACACTGATCGAGTGAAAAATAAAAAGCAGAAAACAAAAAAGGGGCAAAAATTACAAGGTCTCATGAGCTGAAGAGGGTTCTCAGCGGTGGAGCGGTGATCGAAGAGAGTGTAATCAATATCCAGAACAAGAAGTTTCTTTCCTTTGCGACACGGATTTCGAAGCTCAATCTGCAGGTTGGTACGAATATACATATTCAGGTACGTATATATATATATAACATCACAAGAAAACTTGAATTAGGCAAAGGTAAAGAAATAAAGACCTTGACTTGATTAATTCGTCTGGTCAATTTTCGCTTGTTGACTTCCATATCTTTGATGTCAACAGCTTCGTCCTTGGGCAGTTCCAAATCGTCAAGAATCTCAGGGGAATCCACTGGATCAAGAAGCAAGTCCTCCTCCGTAGTACTGCAATTGATTTGGTTGTTAATGAATGGTGTCGATTAGAGTAACCCTAAAAAAACGGCGTCGTACCCGATCATGGTCATCTTGAACGAAGAATTGAGAGGGAGTTGAGAGAGAAAGACAGAATCATCGTTGAGTTTGGAACCGAGTTTCGGGTACAGTAGCTTCTGGCGAGGGGGTAACACGTTCGTCAGTTCGCAGATTCGCCGTTTCAGTTCACCCACCGTGTCGTCGCCGCAGACACGAACCGTGTACTCCTTGCCGCTCCATCTCACTCTCAGCGTCAGTTCCTCCGACGAACCCGAACCCGAACCCGAATCCGAAGCCAAACCCGAACCCGTAGCCATTAATCCTCTTTCACTTTTCTTGTTCTCTTCGTTGCCCACAACGCTACATCACCAAAGCAAATGTTCTCGTTTTTGCTTTCAATATAGGTATCTATTTTTTCACCATTTTCATTTTTATTTTAACAATCTTTATTTTTCTTCTCCTTTGCATTGGATTTTTAATTAAAAAAAAATGAAGATTTCAATAATTGTTTTGTTTTCTTTTTCATATATTTGTTTGATTGTGTATGTATACATTGGTTATATGTTAGGCATATTTATACTTTATAACTTACATTCATTATAATCTTTATGTAATATTAAATTAATTTAAACTTTAAAATTTTGTGCTATATATTTCTAGTTCTTTTTTTTCCCTTTTATAAAGTTCTATATCCTAATTTACAATTTATGGAATTTATATATGTCTAATTGTCGGAAGATGGTATTATAATATCATAATAATTTAAATTTAAAATTCATTCCTCCTTCTAAATTTTAATCTTTTTTTGTTCATCAAAGTTTTGTTTCGTTAATTGTTTGAGATATGGACCATCAATAGTAACATACAATTCTTTGGATTTTGCATCATCACAGTCAATAATCGAATAATGACAGTTATTGTGATAATTGTTCTATGTATATACATTTGATTAATAACTGTTAAAAAAAACTATGTATTTATAACTATGATTTAGATTTATCTCCCATTAATATTTTAGAAATTTGTTAAAGTGTTTTTTTTTTCGAAAAACTTGAGATCACATACTACTTGTGATTTATATTCTCTCTTTTTACTTTTGAAAAATAGTAATAATTTTCACACATTTTCATAATACTTTATTACACATTCGTTTGATTTTATATTTATACAATGTTGGGTAAGAAAATTGTCTTCCACATAATCACATAAACAAAAAAAATGGTAAAAGTAAATACATATTTATTTTTTAAGTTATGGGAAACAAACAAACCTTATCTTTATTTAACATTTTTTTTTCTCGTTCTATAACTTGTAAAATAATTTAGTTACTGATAGAGATTTCAAATAAATTCGTTAAATACAGTCAATATAAAAATGTTTTACATTTTACACAATTAATTATCATAAAAAAATATTACAAAATATACATAAGTTTACATTTTTGAATGTTGAGTTCAATAGTTCTTATCATATATATGATAATGTTGGGGAACATGCGGGCCGGTCAATAAAGAGAAAAGTGTTGTGGAGATGAGTATTTTGGTCTATTATTCCGTTTAGACCCATTTCGAATAATTGTATTCCCTTTGGGTTAGTGACAGGATGGTCCATATTTGGGTCGTTTAGCTAGTATTGATTTAATCCTAAGATTTAACAACATTAATAAAATATGTTGTGTATGTTTCTTCTAATTAACTCGCTCATGTATAATTTTTGTAGTTTATCCAAAAGTTACTCACTCATTCGTGTCTAGTCGATCCAAAAGTAGCTTCATAACTCAGTTTATTTCCTTGTTCCAATCTAGTTCAAAATCAATTATATTTTTAACATGCTTGCACTTAAAAACTATAAATTATAAAATTGTGAGGATTGCTTATTTTTTATAAATAGCCTTATAGAATTTATTATTTCTACTAATTTAATTAAATAAAAATAAAGTTACTAAAATTTTGCATCCTAGTATTATACAAAAGAAAAAACATTACAAAACAAACAATTTTTATTCGGGTCACGAACCTGTTGATCAAATGTCATGCAAAGCAAACTAAAGAAATTAACCCACATTTTTTATGTGGATCGGGCCAAGTAGGGCAAACCCACTTTTTATGGGTCAAATGCGAAGAGATTCAATCTGCATTGTCATTCCTAATTCTTGTTTTGACTCAATAAACAATATCTTTATAAAACATGCAACAATATCTTGTGTTGTTATTTTATCATGTTTTGTACCTTACATTTCTCAAAATTTAAACCTTACTTCAATTCAAAACCTAAAATAATAATTATTATTATTATGACAATTATACTAAAAAAATGGAGAAAATAATTGTTAATACATGATAACAACAATCTTATTATAATAACTTGAAAGCATATTTAAAATTAAATTAAAAATTGCGAACACAATATATACTTCATGCTGAGGGATTTTTTTAATTAAATTTGTAAGGACCCAAAAAATGGTTTAAAAATAGTAGTTGTTTTAAAGATTACACTCTATTGTTTTATTCATAAAAAGTTCAACTATAAATAGATTTTATGTTAATCGAGTTTCATTTTATAAAATCACCATCTCTTTAGGAACTTTTTAAAAAGTTTTCTATGTCTTTTTCTAACTTTATGAGTTTGTTTCTCATTTGTTTGACGATTAGAGATCACCAATGAATTCACAACGGAGAAATCTACACTCCTGACTTATCAGAATCTAAACAGAGTAAGTTCACTTTTTTATTCTATTTTCGAGTTAGTTTAGCATTTTGAAACACATTATTCTAGAATCCATGCATGTAACTCAAAATAACTCAAAATGAATATATGTTCAATTGTGATTGTTATGATATGCTTAGATTTGTTATCTAATGTTTGTGTTTGTTTAGGTAGTTAAAGCATTTGTGAGAACTAGAACTTAGCAGCGTTGAGACAAAGGTTTTCTTATACTAGGTAAGGGAATCTAGTCTAAATTAAAATACTATTTCTATATGATGAGATTGAGATGAAAAATGGTGAAGCATGATGTTTCTTTGTGTAAAATATGATTTAATTTGTATTGATTATTAGTATGCATTCTAAGCTAGTTTTGCACTCACAATGATTCTGATTGGTTGTGTGATCTGGTTAGACTTGTTTGAGACATTAGTATAATTTTAATGGGAGAGTTTTCATCTCTTAAATGAGTGAAATGCCTAGATAGATTAGTCAGAAGCATGACTTATTAGAATTGGCTCTATAGAATTATACAGACTCGTTGGCAACTCGCTGAGAGGGTGGTTTTATGTGAAAATAAAGAGTATTAATGGCATATTTTTTCTAGGCAAGTACCATTTTAGTGGATACTTTCTGAGCGAGACATTCATTCATTGAGCGAGCATCTTATTATTAATGTGTAAATATTGTCTTTAACTTGTATGTTGTATGATGTGTATGGGTATGCATATTGTGGAATGTGAATGTAGTGATTACTAGGGTGAGAATACTACTATTGGTTGTGCGCGAAGAGTATTGACGACAAAGATTAGAATGAGATTATCCTGACTGTGTAGTATTGGACTCATATAAAGAAAGATAATTAGTTGTGAGAGACGAATGATATTGTTATCTAGAGTTTCAGTAAGAGATCAGACTCGCATAGATAGAATTTGCCATATCATACTCTATGGAGGGGATACGACCCAAACATGATATAGTTATAGCTTTTCAAGGGTAGGAGTAAGTGAGTGATGACAGGTGTAAGGTCTCAGATTCTACTCAGTACACTTGTCCTCCGGAGGTAGAGTCAGTGATGAGATACCTCTAGCTAGGGACCAACCACCAGAGTCATGGCTAGGAGGATACAAGAAGATTAGGCCTCCTCTGATCATGCAAGACCCAAGTGTTGAAGTTTACATAGGTTGAGGAGGATGTGAAGACCTAACCAATGACTCTTTATTTGTAAATATTAGATTAGGTATAATTTAAGGCTTTATATTATGGGTCCGGTAGAATAGGATTTTCTTTTGGCCATAAATTGGGCCTTGGAGGGCTTGTAGGCCTTAAAAGTGTTTTAGACTAAAAGAGAGTTAGGCTTCCTAAATGACCTTGAAGGAGAGTGCATAAGCTTCTAGAATTTATGCCAAGCTTGGTGGACAACCAACTCCAATTATCACCCCTAAGCATGTTCCATGTGACTTGCTTAGTTGGCAAGTCACACCTTCCTCGTGCTCTCTTTTTTCCTCCAAATACAACATTATAGACCATTTTTACCTCCCTTTTCTAGATAATCTAGCTCTTATTTTCTCCTATAAATATAAAGCTTTAGGAGTTGTAAAATAATTCATGAATATAGTAGAGAAATTCTTTTGAGATGACTCCAAAGATTTCTCCCTTTATGAATCAACCTAGGCCAGAGTTTCGCTTAGTAGCTTCCTCTAGCTTCCTTCCTTGAGTGTTGGCCTAACCTCACTTGAGAACTACCTCCAAACACCATTGTCGCACCTTCTCCTCGCCATATCTTCTTGCTTCCGCTCCTTCATCATTCTCTATGGAAGTCTCATGATTAATGCATGGCATCCTCTCATGGAGATGGACTCATCAGTCAAATGTCTAGTTGTGTACAAATTAGTCATGAGGGTTTTGTTTATGTAATGCATTGTAAACATTTGATGTTGAATATGAGGCGTAAATTGTGAAATGATTATTCTGAATTGAGTTAAATTTACTCTAATTACCTTATGTGTTTGGTTAAGGTTGTGATTTTATATATGTTATATATGTGTAGATTATAAAGCATGTGAGAAAGATGAACAACACTGAAACTACTATAGGTTGAATATAAATAGTTGTTGCTTAGAAATATAATTTTTGTATTGTATACGTCATTTGACTCGATGAATGATTAATTTAGATTTTCTTATCAACGACTATAAATACATCTTATATACTTATCTTCTATGTCATGCTATTTGTTTAACAGATTAGTTAAATTGGAGTCTTATATTTTTAAATAAATATTTTTTCATAATGTAAATATTAATTACACACATCTTAATATTAAAATTATGATATCATAGAAAAAAAATGTACTTACTTAAACTTTGTAAATATGTCCAACTTCTTTAGTATACATCTTCAACCTATACTCGTAAAATTAATTGGTTTTTAACAAATTATATTATATCACACCTTTAGTTATAAAAATACTAATGCTCAAAGGTCTCAACCACGTACTAACATAAATTTTAATAAAAAGATAATAATGTTATAATCAATAAAAAATGATTTTGTAAAAAGATTAAACACAAATATGACTATAAATTACAGAGATTTTGTTCAATGAAATAATAATATATCACACAAAAATACTCACATTTAAATACAAAAATATAGATAACATTGTGAAAAATAAAATTACAATTAATACAAGATGCTATAAATAACATAATTTTATAAAAAAAATATTCATTATTTAAATGTTAATCTTTTTTAATGTGATCAATATTTGTACCAAAAACTAATTATAATTACCAATTTCACTTAAAGATTAAAAAATATTAAGTTATCCATTTATCTCTTTATTCGGTACCCATAATAAACAAATTCCAATTATTTACACAATAATTTTAAAAAATGATATACAATTTTAGAAATTAATTAAAATAAAATCTTATGATATAAAAATTATTTAAAAAAACAACACGTGCGACGGGTAGAGATAGTTAGTGTCCTTCCTAACCTAATGCATGTAAACAGCCAACGCAGTCTCACAAGACACCATTTACTTAGCCAAATTAAAAAGAGACAACTGAATTTTTTTTTGTAGAAGAAAAAGAAAATATATTTCTCTAAGGAAGCAAGTTTCATAGACGCTGCCATAACTGGTTTTCAGTCTTCATATTCTGTTTCTTCATCGTCATCTTCATTGTTTCCTCCAGTATATCTCCAACCATCTTCAACATTGTCACGATCTTCTTCTGTTTCCTCACTATCTTCTTCATCAAAAGGTTCATCTTTCACGGGCCAAGAATTTTTATTTACAGTTAAAGTAGGAGTGGACACTTTGCGTTTTGCAATTTTGGAAGGAGGCAACTTAAGACTTGGTTTAGGCCTACTCTGTTTCTGAATTTTACCATTTGACCGTTTCGTGAGATAGGCATCTTGATCACTTGCTTCGTCCATTTCATTGTCAACATTATTAGCCTGAGCATGCTCAGCAGTTTCATCGGGCATAAGCCCCGGGTGCTCCCTCTTCAAATGAAGTCTGAGCTTGTATTCATGGATATACGCCTTTTCACACCCATCATATGGACATGCATAGGGACGGTCAGATGATGCAGAACCATATGCCCCTCCAGAAGGTTTAGCAGTTTTTGTTTGCTTCTCTGAAGGTGGAGTAGTGTACTTTGTCACATCCACTGATGCATTCTGTAAGATAAGGTTGAAATTGCAAATAAGAAGACTGTTCAATAAATGTTAATAGTTTCAAAATTTTGTGAATCGCATATAGTATACCAATCAATCAGTTTCGGATTCGAGGCATCTTTACCATTACGCAGATATCCTCGATATACTTACGAAAAATAATGCATACTTGTATTGAGATTAGATATATTAACATACCAAAGGAAACAATTACACCAAAACCAAACGTATATAAACTAAAACGAGAGATTTTTACATGATAACATGCACCATATAATGTTAATAGACTATGGTCAAACAATACCAATCTACCAACCTTTTCATGATGAGATGCAATGTGATTCTTTAGCTTGTATTCGTGAGCATATCTCTTTCCACAATCTGGGTACGGGCAGATATGATAGTTCTCTTGGGAATGTGTTTTCATGTGAGACCTTAAGTTGAAATCCAAGGAAAAGGCCTGCAGCAGACAGACGAATTTGATAACTGAGATGTTGTGATAACAAGCACACACTCGTAATACATTATCCAAAACTCCAAAGCAAAAGATCAACATTATGAAATAGTGGAAAATAATTGAAGATGATATCATACAAAGTAATCTAATCCACTCGGAGAAATTAGTTTAGCTTTAAAGAAGGTCCAATAACAATTATATTCAAGAGAACGTTGAAGTAATGTCTAGATTTTCACACAGTACATACTTAATATATGTGTCTGTGTGTGTCTGTCGAGAGAGATAAACAGACAGAGTTCAGGACAGATTCATCTTTGTTAAGGTGAAAGGTTGAAAATCGTGGAAAGATAATATTTTTATATAGTGTGATGAAAATGGTAACAATGATTTAGTTGCAATAAAGTCAACTATAAACAAATATTTAGTCTATGGTGATTCAAATTGATAAGTTTCTGAATTCTCCCTTGGTTACCCTCTTTATCATTAATTTAATGACTAGGTAGACATAGGTCTCATCACCAATCACTCAAGCTTTTCTACTTGAATAGATCTGGTAATTTCAAATTTCCTATGAGGAAAACATTCCAATGCCATAGATGGCATACATTAGGCTAATTGGCAATATGACACAAATCCAAATGTGTAAATGGAATAATACACAGGACATGCAAACCATTAATTGGATCGATTCATCACCTTACCACAACCTTCATGAGGACACACAAAATCCCTCTCCCCTGTATGAATGAGAAAATGTCTTTTCAACTTTGAGCTATCCAGAAATTTCTGCAATGTAAAAAAAATAGTACTGCTAATTAGAGTTTTTTCTGCTCCAGAGCATTCAACACAATGCTTCACACTAAAGCTTTCAGGCTATTAGGCCAATCATCGGACAAGAGAATGGTAAAACAAAGTGCAATTGGATCTGTTTCTACAGTATGCAGTAATGTAAATTATTTCAAATCATGGCAATACAATTGTATGTATATAACAAATACATGTGCATGGGTTTAAACTGTAAGTAACACAATCACTACCTTTCCACATCCCTCGTAGTGACAGACATATTGCCTCTCTCCATGGATGTGAGAATGCTTCCTCAATGCACCAGCATCTATGAATGTCTTTCCACATCCATCGTAGCTACAAAGAAAAAGTACTTCAGTAGTTGGCTCTGGTTCTGGCTCAGGCATTGTTGGCTCTGTTGTCTTTTCTTTCAAGGTCTTCACGGTATCCTCTTAGAAAAGTAAAACAGAGAGAAATTTAAGGAACAAAAATGATAAAATAACATCATAAGAAATTATTGCATGTTTTATAACTGCATTGTTTTTTGAGTCAGTATCAAGGATTATAAATTGTATTAAAACTTTTATACGAAAAAAAAAACGTAAAGCCATTCAGAATAAGAACCATTGAGTTCAATATTCAAAATTGCAAGCTATTAACCAATAGGGAAATGTACACATTTGACACCAACTTGCAGATCTGGTTCTATAAATTTCTCTTCATAAATTCCTTCGTTACAAATTTGTTTTTTATCAAGAGTCTTCTATTCTATCCTGGACTTCAAGAAGCCCTAATTGACTCGATGCATGATACCTGGCAAGAATAGCTTTCAAAAGAGCATTCAACAGTTCATTGTGTAGCACCATGTCGTTATTTATAACTAAAACCCAGTATGTTCTGTTATGGATACGATTCTTGTGCCCAATCAAAGATGTGATGAAATCTATTTCAGCTTTAAACTGGGTTGTGTAAGTAGGGAAAAATTATAGTGACACAATCGCTTTGTTTTTGCATCTCTCAACAGCAACTCATTATCTCACTCACCTCAACAAAAAAATTAGGTTAAATCATCTTAAATTCTGTCTAAAATCTTCCCCTTATTTTCCACCAAGTTTTGTATCATGACAAAACTATATGTAGAAGCTAAACAAAACAGTAATACCATTTAAAAAAATGCAAAGATGTAGAGAAATATAGCCAAATGGAGGCAGGAGTGACCAAAGATGTAAGCTAGCTAAACGGAAAAAAGACCAACCTGTTACCCATTTTAAGAGCATGCATTTTCCTCCAGTTGTTACAAGATCTTGGGGAACCCTGGCATCCACAATGATCAGATTATTAGTATATTTTTTTACCTAATGAAGTAGGAAAAGGCAGAAACAAACCGATGACAAATATATTATAATTGGTCTCTCCCTCTAAACACTACATGGAAAGACCAACTTGAAACACATTCCCTCCGTTCATTCACATTCCTAAGCCGAGACAATCATAAAACATTTGTAGAAGCAACGAGAAAGGTCTCAAAGTCCCATGATAACCCCTAATTATAATCCCACTCATTCAAAAGATATACTCAAATAAGGAGAATAAACAATTTTACGTAAAAAATCGCCTCTCTGCTCCTTCCCCTCCGAACTCCTCCACTCCATCTAAAACCATCAAACCCGCAATCAAACATCGAAACCAACTACTTTCCCAAATTCAATTCAATAAGCACAGTAATCAAAGAAGAAACTGAGCCTGGTGAATTGAGTTAAATCTCTCTCTTATATCTCCCCAATACTCTCATAGCTACCGCACCACAAGCAATAAAATTGAAAACCTTTAAACAGAATATGTAAATTGAGATTACGAGAGGCAACAAATTCATCGATACCATTCTTTAACCCATTTAACTGCGGGAGCCTTGGACTTGAGAATGGGGCGTCTTTCGAAGTAGCTGCTACTGTAGTGAATCTCCATCTTCGATCCACCACCGCGCCAAAACTCACCTTGCTTCGCAAATTCTTCGAACCTTTATCGCGATTTAGGGTTTGGTGTTTTCAGGGACGCATTTTCTCTCTAATTGGATCCTTTCTTGCTTTTCCTCTTCACTAAGACGTTCTCGCAGGCTTAAAGGGACGAAGACACTGTTTTTATTCATAAAATAAAATAAATATAAGGGATTTGTACTTTCTACTACAGCATTAAATATAAATAAAAAAAAATATGTAAACTGATATTTAAATATTTGATAAACTTTTAGGCACCTTTATTTTTTTTTATCAAATATAATTAGTTATTAGTTTTTGTTGATATAATCTCTCGTCTTCTTTTAAATTTCTTAAACCAATCTATTTCTTCAATATTGTTTTTGTTTGTATTTAATATATTTCAGCTATAAATTACAAATATAAGAAATAATAAATATTTTTGATAATGTATTATTATTTTTGTATTAATTATTTTAAGGTTTAATTAATCTTTTGATCTCCTAATTTTTTTTGGATTCAATTTAGTCATTGAGTTTGTTTGAAGGTTCAACTTAGTCCTTATGTTAAAAACATTAAAGAATTTAACCGTAGAGTGTTCTCATGTGATACTATGACATTTGTGTATTTTGTGGCAGTGTATGGATTAGGTGATATGGATAATAGTTAAAAGTTGAAACTATACTGGTAAAGAGGGTAAAGTGAATTAGGGTTCATAGGGTGAATAAATTGGGGACATTGGTGGAAAAGAAGAATCATTCGAAGAAGAAGCGTTTAAAGAACAAGGGTTGGAAGAAGAATGATTCGTTGTCGCCTTGGCTGTGGCATTGGGCCCTCGTTGTGTTCTTAACACGGCAACCTCTCCACAGTTGTAAGTGGGTGCTCAACCATGAGAGGAAAATCCACAACCGTGACTGGATAACCTAGGATTTTGCATACCCCACGAATTACAAGAGCAAGAAGAAGAAAAGTGGCCCCTCGAAATCACTCATAATCAACAAAGCAACAAATGAGGAAGAACTTTGGTCCAACAAAGAACAACAGTGAAATTAGGGCAAATGAACAATTCTCCCTCCATAAAAATAATTTGTTGCCACCTCATCACACCATATTGATGCCAAGGTATTAAAAACTTGCCACGTTTCTGTTCCAAAGTGACACAGGACTATTATCCTGAGACCATTTTAAATTGTTTTAACAAAAGTAGAGGACTAAATTAAACTCCAAAAGAATTAGGGTACCAAAATGAATCAAACATAAAAATTAAGCCTTGTTTTAATTAAGTGGGCTAGTAACTTCATTTTATTTTGAAATAATTATTGTGTATAGTTCTTTTTTTTATAAGTTTGACGTTGATTCTATTTTTTTTTAATTCTACTAGTGCACCCAATTATATTCCACTACTTTCGTTAAGGAAACCATATTAAATAATTAAACTTGCAACTCCAAAATCCATGTAATTAATATTACTTACTTTAACCGTGTGACATTAAAGAGAGAGTGTAATGTGATTTTAGCATTCTCCACAACACCAATTAGATATTAACATCATAACATAATAATTAGTTAACATAAGATAACCATGTTTAAATCATTGAGTAATAAGAAGGATAAAAAACAATGTACACTTATCAATTAAGACATCAACAACAAAGTAGTTTTCACCCATTATTTTTGTTATGTTTTTGAAATTGTACACTTTCACAAGCACATTAGCAATTTTTTGCTCATTTAAAGTCGTTGCACAAAAAAAAATTATAAGAATATTAACATACCTTATATTATCTTTAGTTCTTGAAGTTGTTAACATTGTACATGATATAAGTTTGACCATGTCCCAAATTATCCTCCACAACCTTGTATCCTCCTTTTTAACCATAATATACATGTAAATATGGTCATATTAGTCTACATGTAAATGACTTATAAATCAATAAGATCAACTTAATATGCCTATTAGAATATAATGATTATGAAGAAACCATAAATCATTTATTCTCATACAAAGTTTCAATGTTTATTGTTTGCCATTAATATCTTTTATAAGGTCAACTTTATTGGCATGTTTGAAAAAAAAAAGTCAAACTTCATTACTATAATTTTAGGGAATATAAACACAATAAAAGAGTTAGAAAATGTAACATCCATAGGTTACCATAATAATATATAAATCAACTAAAAAACCATACACAAAGCATTTATTGTAGAACACACCTAGTGAAGGTCAAGTAAAAAAAAATTAAACACTACAATATTAAAAAAATACCATTAAAAAAATCAAATTTAATAATTGAAAATGATAACACTTTTTCTCTTTGTTTAAAAAATTACCAAAACAAAAAAAAAGGTTGTTTGTGATTATTTTTGTCAACAAAATTTAAAAGACTAAAACAAAAATAACCTATAGTATAAGTTTAAGAAGCACATATTGTATTATAAACTTATAAACTCTAAAGTCTTACATTAGCTTGTCCTAAACTCCAAAAATGGTCTTCTTTAACTTTGGATCAAAAACATGAAATCCAAACTATAGCAAAAATCATTATAAAAGGATAAAACTAAAACAAAGAACTTTAGTATAACTAAACACAAATTGTCCAAAATAATACATACATAAAGTAAGAAATCATATTTAACGTATTTAGTGTAAAATGCATCCAAAGAATACCAAATATTAGAAGAGAAACACTACCACATAAAGACAACTAAAACAATTAAATTTAATCATTGAAGAATGACAGACTTAGTTTTCTGGATATGACTTTGTTTGGAAAACCACAACAAAAACATAAAAAACAAAGAGGTCATTTTTTAATCACCTTTGCTAGTAAAAATATAAAAGAAAAACACTTTGAATCAAAATAAAAATTAACCTAAAGTATAATTTTTAGAAGCACAAATTTTATTAACAGAACAATCTCTTACCTTGACTCCTCTTGAATCCCAAAATCAACTTCGAACAAAAATCATAGATAAATCATGTTAACCTAAAATACACGCAAAGAACATAAAGTATCAACAAACAAACAATACAACATAAAAACAACTAAAACAATGAAGTTTCATCATTGAAGAATGATAGTATAGGTTTTCTAAAATGGTTTTTGTTTAAAAAATCAAAACAAAACATAAAGGTCGTTAGTGATCACATTTGTCAAAGAAAAAAAATCACTTCTTACTAAAAGATAATTAACTTATAGTATACTTTGCAACACAAATGATATTATATAAACTCTACAAACTCTTACCTCAGTTCATCCTTAAACTAAAAAAGAAGTCTTATTCAACTTCAAACAAAAATAACACATTATATAACTATTGTACAACTAAATATAGATTGTCCAAAATAATAAATAAACAAACTAAGAAATCATGTTAATGTAAAATGCACCAAAATAGTATGAAGTATTAGAAAACAAATGTTATCGCTTAAAGACAACTATGTTATCTCAAAGCATCCATGAAGATATGATTTGATGATTCAAAGAACAATGCTTAAAGATGTCTTGAAGATTAATATTAGAAGAATAAGTTTTTACTAAAACCTGAACAAAATCAGTTAAAGTGTTTATGAGGAACATTTTAATTGATTGTGGAATGGTTTGAACTCATTGAAATATCTCGAGTATCCATAGGATTTCTAAATACGATTGTTAATTTGTTAAAAAAGGATTTTAATATGTTAATAATGTCTTCACCCTCTAGTAGGATATGTGATGAACATATCAGTTAGTTAAACTAACTAACAATCGACTTATTTCACTATATAAGTGAAATAAATCGAGTGTTTGTTAACCAATGAATATGACAGTTGACATATCTTTAAAAACAAAACTTCGATGTAATGAAAGTCCAAATTTTCTATAACACTTTTGACATTATTGGAGTACTTTTCAATTGAGTTAAATGTGTTTATGTGATATGGAGGTGTGAGTAGCGGTTTGAGGCAGTATTTCCTCACACTCACTGGTTCTTTAGGCGATAATGTGAGTCTTGTGTAAGTGAGGAGAGTTTTCTAGGTTTGGTTGTTCTTAGCCTTGTGTTGTTTTGTGTTGCTGGAAGGTTTTTGAAGTTACAGCAAGGTGTTTCATGGGTAATATACTTCTTGTAGGGTTCAATAAGTGTTTTTCATCTTTCAAGAATAGTGTAATTGTACATTGTAATTATTGTTTGAGTGGAAAGTTATACTAAGGTTACATGGCTAACTGAAATGTAGCTTGTAAGAGTGAACCTTTATAAAAAATGTTTGTTTTGATCTTATCTTTTTGCCATTAGTTTAAGTTCTTAGAAATTTTGTATGTTTTGTTCAAGATTCATGTACAATTATATGTAAAAAGTGTTTTGAGTTTTTGATTATATATAACCAAATAGTAGTTATGTGTTTGTGTTATTGGTTAATCAATTTTGAGGAAATTTTTTTAATATGTTTTAATAAAATATCAAATTACAAAAGAAACATTTATTTCAGTTGAGTTTCTTAATTGATTGATTTTGCTTTATAACAAATTATATTGTTCTTACCCTGTACAAAGTTCATAAAGTCGGTCAATTGAATTGAACAAATTATTTTATGAAAAGTGTTCAATACAAATTCACTTTATTAGGTCCGATTCAACTCTGCCATAACCTTAAACACATTGTTTTAACAAACTAAACTAATCAAATTTAATTATCGAAGAATAACACATTTGATTATTTGAAAATAACAGGATAAAACATGTTAATATAAAATGCACCCAAAAAACATCAAATACAACAAATAAACACTACCACATATAGACAAAAAAGCAATACATATTTTTTATTTTTTTTTATATAGTGTTGTTTAATAAACAAAAACTAAACAAAAATAGAGCTCGGTTATATTTGTCGATGAAAATTTTTAAAATTCATTTTATACTAAACCTAAATTAAACTATAGTATAAGCTTCGGACACATAAATTGTATTATATGTTTATAAACATTTTCTCTCTCAAAACCTAAAAATGTATATTTTTCATCTTAAGACAAAATTATCAAACCATAAGTATAACAAAATCCTCACAAGAGGATGAAACTAAATCAAAGAATTGTAAGAACTATTGTTTAGGTTGCAAATTCAACCCCATTTCCTTATTTATTTTAATTTTTCTTCTTTATAACTCAAAATTTTCAATGTTAAGTGTGTCTTCGATTTTATACGTAGATAATTTTAAATTTTTAAAAAATATTATGCAAACTTTCAACAATATAATAAGATAATAACAAAATTATATCAATAATTTAAAAGTAAATTTATAATTTCGTAATCTAATTCCTTGAATAAATATTTGCTTAAGATTATGTTATTGGTGTTATGAAAAAAAAATCAAACTTATCTTTCTTACTTTCTGTTTAATCATATGACTAAAATTTATTTCTTTTATTTCTTAAACAATATTTTATACTTTGTGTTTTGTTTTCCATTTTAAATGTATAACTATGATTTTTTATTATTTTCTTATTTCTTGTACAATATTTTATATGCTATCTCTCGTGTACATGATGGTACCATGAAAAAATATTTTTAAACTGTAAAGACAATATCATATTCTAGATTTCAGATTCATCGAAGTGTAGAATTTGTGGATTTGTTGATTCGGTCAAGCTGGGTTAAAAAATATATTATTAAACATGTTTCGAATAGATAAACACGATCAATAAGATAAATTGACATTTTCAAAAAACAAAAAAAAAATGTTTTACACCTATGTCAGCGTTGGTGAGTGCACAGTTGGAGTATAATTGAATATATATTTTAGACTTTTTTTGTTTTAATATTTATGGAATTTATTAAATATGATTTTTTTTAATTAAGTTTGTAATTTAGTAAAAAGAACTCGATGGGATTTATTTTATTAAATTCATTTTGATGAATACCGTTAAAATTGATACGAGTATAACCATGTAATAATATATAAATATTCAAAGTGTTTTTTTTTTTTTTCTGAACTTATCCAACTTAGCTTCCATTTGGCTGTGGTGGCGGTTGATGTGTTGTGTATCCATAAATATTTAACTTTTTCATCTTACTTAAAGGTAAACTTTTCTCGTCCAAATACGATGTAAATATTTTAATTTCGGTATGAGTTAAATATATTTTTATTTTTCATTTTGAGCAAAAATTAAATTTAAAAAAATATATTTTAATTTAATTTTATAATTTTATAATATATATATTTAATCATTTTAATTAAATATTATTAAATTTATTGAACGTTTAAAATATATTTTATTATATTATTTGAGTTATTTATATATTTATACTCCATCTTAAATCGTTATATTATTTGAGTTATTTATATATTTATACAATCTTAATTCATATCAAAAATATATTTGAAACTTTAAATAAATTTAATAAAATTTAGATTAAATTGATTAAAATTTTAGTTAGAACTAGTTTCAATTGTTAATTAAGTGAATAAAAATATATTTAATTTTTTTTTCAATTATGAATTTTTTTTGTTATAATTTACAAACCAACCTGTTTAAAATATCTTTTTTTTTTTTCAAATTTTCTTCATTTTAATTCAATTATTATATATTTTTTTGTTTATCCATGTTTTTAATGACTCTTATCTTGTGTTAGGATAAGAATTTTAACGGTTCCAATCAATTGAAATATCTAGTAATTTAATTGTTTGCAATCGAATTATTTTGATTTTTTAAATAATTACTTTTGATGAATTAATTGAAATATTTTTAATTTAAATTTTATTTCTTGTATAAAGTAAGTTAATTTCTATTTTATGATGAACTTCACTATATATTCGAGTTTAACTTAATTTAGTTTAACTTTCAATTGGATTTGACTCTTCGATTCAAGTCGACTTTTAGTCTGACCTGACTCAACTCGACCTTCAAACCAATCCGACATTAAGCCAAAACCGATTCGACCTTCTGCTCGACCTTTGGCCCGGGCCGACCCATCTCAACATTCAAGCCGAACCGACTCAGCTTGACCTTTTACTCAAACCAACTCAACTTGACCTTCTATCCGACCTAACTCGACTTTTTAGACTTGTAGATTCTTTTTGTCCCATCTAATGTGCAATTCTACAACTTGGAGAATTTCAATTTCATTTTTTTAGTAAAATTCAAATTCTACTATTTTAGTTATTTGAAATACCTTAACTTTTTCATCAAAAAACATATATTTTTTCTTAGATAACTGAATTACTCGCTTAAATTGTTTCATCCAAACACACCATTAAATTTTTAAAGTTAAATTACTCTTTTGGTCCCTCTATTTGTCATGAAATTTCAGTTTGATCCTTAAGTTTTTCGTTGTCTCAATTTGGTCCTCATTTTCTTAAAAAATGACTCAATTTGGTCATCACCGTTAACTGACAAAACGGTGTTAAAGTCAAAACCACGTGTCAATTTCTGGTTTTTTATATTTTTTATATTTTTTACACATGTCACTTCACAGTTGTGCCATGTATAAAAAAATTGACATGTGGCACAACTATGAAGTGACACGTGTAAAAATTTTAAAAGTTTTAAAAAATTTAAAAAAATTCAAAAAATTCAAAAAAACCTGAAATTGGCACATGGCGTTGACTTTAACACCGTCTGACCAAAGTTAACAGGGATGACAAAATTAAGTCATTTTTAAAAAAAATGAGGACCAAATTGAGATAACGAAAAACTTGAAGACCAAACTAAAATTTCATGACAAATAGAGGGACCAAAAAAGTAATTTAACAATTTTTTAAATACATTTTATCTTTCTTCGGCCTACACATATTAAGACCAAACACAAATAAATTTAGGTTAAATTTAATTCCAAATAAAAATTTAATTGGATTATGATGGTTTATATAAATATTTTTAATACTAAAATTACTTGATTTTAAATCTAGATTTCAATTTACTTAATAATTAGTTAGGAAAATAGGAAATAACTAATCGGGCGAAAAAACAAAATTTGAAAGTAATAAGAAGAGAAAAATTTACCCTTTTAGGGTTAGTGTCTCGGTGGAACTTCAAGATAGAAAAATAATTCATATACATCATCATACAAACATATAAAAAGATAATAAAAGCAATAGATTTATAAGATATATAATATGATAAAAACGAGGAAATAAAAAGGAGAAACAAATGTATGTATATATTATATATATATATATATATATATATATATATATATATATATATATATATATAATGAAAAAATATGTCTATTATTACTCTATCAAAATAATCTTATAATGAATCAAAATTATATTTTATTTATCCATTTAGATTTCCATCTCAACTATAACTATTTATGAAATTGAAATATATGATTCAATTCATTGTAAATATATTTCCTATATATTAAATAAAAACTAATCCAATTGTTAAAACATGTCCTAGCAACCCACTAACATTTAGATATGATACCTTCAACCGGACTTGTGATTTAATATATAATTAAATCATATAATTAAATAAGCATACATATGTAATGTAACTAGTTATAGTTAATATAATTTAAAGATAAAATTTGATAAAAATGATATTTATTAACTCATTATGATACATTAATAATATGCAACTATTAAAAACATTACACCTTACAAAAATATTAGTTCGGACTAACTTAGAATATATTTAAACCAATTTTACAAATATATCAAGTTCCAATATGAACAGTCACATCATCCTTAAACATATATCAAATTTCAAAACCTACACTAACAACACGTTATTCTTTTAGCTCAATGTCACCACAAAAATTATAATATGATAGTACAAAATTAATAAAAAATTTCTCCAACTCAGATAAAGCAAATAAATAAAAATGAAATCATAAAAAAAACATAAAATAAATATCTATTATCTATTTATAAATTTTCCATCTTTTACCCGTTTAAAATATATTTTTAAATTAAACTCAAATCTTATAGTATCTTTTCAAACTAATATGAATTACACTATCATAAACAATATTAGTCTACACTCTAACATGTGTTCACTCTTAACATTCACCATGCACAATTTGTTTTTTTTTTCTTCTAAACATCGATAGCTTTCGAAAAATACGATTCCACGTAGCTGGTGGGCACCTCATTATTACTTATATTTCTTGCATTATAAGCAACTTAAGATGCTTTTCTGGAACAAACATAATGCTACAATCTTAACACTTAATTTCACGTACTAATTAATACTGTTTCAACAAAAATATATAAATTGATTACGAAAGATAAGTGCCTTGTTAGGTAGAAAAAGACAAGAATATTGGTTCAAAATTTTCTAATTAAAATGCTCACATATATATATATATATATATATATATATATATATATATATATATATATATATATATATTTTGTTTTAAGATTTGGCACGAAATCATTTATGTATGAATAAGTGACTTTTTTAAGATTTATTGACGTAAGAAATTTAAATAAATTATCTTTTACAAATTAATTTAATTTAAATTTAAATATTTATACAATTTGGATTGCGTATATTTGTTTATTGTCAGTGAAAGTAACGGGATGAACGCGTAAACGTTCCAATAGAAAGGGTTAGAACAAACAGACGCAAATAAAATTTAATGGATATAAAATATATACACTTGTTGGATAAAAACTTTACAAAAACTAACCACAACTATATTTCAAAATAAATTATAAAATTAACAAAATTAGCATATGATAAATAATTTTTCTATTAATATTTTTCAGTCTGAGTAAAAATTAAATTTGGATTCTTTCAATAAAAATGTCATGCTAGATATTATAAATGAAAAATAGTTACTGAAAAAAAAGTATTTAGATAGATTATGGACAAAAGGATATTTCATAAAATATAATTATAATTTTGATTTCTATATTTTACAATATTCATAAATTGGTTCTTAATTTTTTTTTTATTATTCGTTTTTTTTCTTAAAGTGGAGGAATTGGAGGTCAAGGCCTCAGATCCGGTTCTTTTCTTGTTGGTTTAGCTTCTGTTTCTCTTTCTCTCTTTCTCTCTCTGTGTTTCTCGCACGCACTCCAATCAAATCAAAACACTCTGTTGTTGTTGTGTCTATCTATCGCAATTCCCGTTTCGAAAACCCTAAACCCCGTTTTCTGCGAGATCGAGATCGAACATGGATGAAGAGTACGATGTGATCGTGTTGGGCACGGGTCTCAAGGAATGCATTCTCAGTGGTCTTCTCTCCGTCGATGGCCTCAAGGTTCTCTTTCCATTTCAATTCAACCTTTCGATTTGCGTAATCTCACTTTCGTCTTTCTTTTCGATCGATCTAATCCTCGCATTCTAATTCCTTTCTTTCAGGTTCTGCATATGGATAGGAATGACTATTACGGAGGAGAATCCACTTCACTCAATCTTAATCAGGTATTTTTTTTAATTTATTTTTCTTTTCCGCTGTAATTAAATTCGATTTAATGATTCTCTTGTTGCTGATGTTTGAATTGCGGAATGATGATTTCTCTGTTTTTCTCATCAGCTTTGGAAGAGATTCAGGGGAGATGACAAGCCTCCTGCACAGTTGGGCGCTAGCAGGGACTATAACATCGATATGAACCCTAAGGTCTTATTTATTTGTATTGTAGTTTGCTGCATCGTGATGGATATGAACGTGTTGTGTGACATTATTTGATTTTTTTTTCTAGTTTATTATGGCTAATGGCAATTTGGTGCGGGTTCTCATACATACTGATGTTACAAAGTATCTCTCTTTTAAAGCTGTGGATGGGAGCCATGTGTTTAATAAAGGAAAGGTGTGTTTGCGTGTTTCTGATTTTTCTTAATGGGAGTTTTTTTGTTTTGATGTTTTAATTGTTTTGTTGGTGGGTTTCTTCAGGTTCACAAAGTGCCCTCAAACGACATGGAAGCCTTAAAGTCCCCACTTATGGGACTATTTGAAAAACGCCGGGCACGCAAGTTTTTCATATATGTACAAAATTATAGAGAGAGTGTACCCAAGACTCATGAGGGGATGGACTTGACAAGAGTGACTACTAGAGAGTTGATAGCGTATGTGTGCACTTGTTTTCTTGCTGCGTCTGTTGCTATTGTAGATATAATGACTCAGCTTTTACATTGATTGGACACTGCATATAAATAGTGAAATTGGTATAGGAAATAGGAATAATTAGCATGTCTTGTTGGCCTTAATACTTTTTAAGTGGCATTGTGCCATCCGGCCTGCTCCTTAGAGAATCCGAAAGGCCCTTTTCAGTAAACTTTGAACCTGTTCATTTGGAATCTATTTTCTTCTGTATTTTTATTTATTTATTTTAATTTTATTCCATTATTTCTTTAGTCACACTGGCTTAATCCTGTTATTCAATTTAAATTTTTGAGTATTTAATTCAATTCAACGCACAGAGAAATTTACGATGTAATTTTTTCCTTGTCCATATTAAGGAGATCGAGAAATTTTGATTTTTTAATTCTTATTTTACATATAGCAGATAACTGTCATGCAATGTTGGTAGTATATGCTCACTTAGTAAGTGTTTTATTATGTTGATCCAAAACTCCAAATACTAAGTATGTGATCATTCATTTGACATCATTTTTGTGTACGTATGAAATATAATTGCTTGTCTTACGTTTCATGATGATCGTACATTTTCTTCTCTTCATCCCTGTAATTAAAAGAAAAATTGAACTTTGTCTCGATGGTCAGAAGGAGTACTTTAAAAGGTCTTTTGCTTTTGTTGTTCCTGTGACAGAAAATACGGCCTTGATGATAACACTGTAGACTTCATTGGTCATGCTTTGGCGCTTCATAGAGATGATCACTACTTGTCTGAGCCAGCACTGGACACTGTGAAGAGAATGAAGGTAAAATTACTGGGTTATCATCACGTTCTTGTAATTCATTCTCAGTGGTGGATTTGTCTTATTTTAAAGTTTCTTCTATTCCATTTGGTGCCCATTAGCATTATCTGGTTTTCTACTTGTAGTTATATGCAGAGTCTCTTGCACGCTTTCAAGGAGGGTCACCTTACATATATCCTTTGTATGGTTTAGGAGAGCTTCCCCAGGTATGCTACTCATATTGTTTTAGTTACCCGTGTTAAAATTTGTTTTTCTCAAGATTTGTTAATTATTTTTTTTGTCCAGGCATTTGCCAGGCTTAGTGCAGTTTATGGTGGAACATATATGTTGAACAAGCCTGAGTGCAAGGTATATACTCTTTTTTACGTGCATTCATACGAACACAACATCTTCCTTTTTGTCTCAATTGACACTAATCGAAGGCTTGTAATAGTTAAACAATTACAACTTTTCTAGGAACATATTTTGGTTTATCAGTCTTTGAACTATAATTTTTATTTTGAACTTTGAATGCCGTGTTTTTTAAATTTTCGATATATTAGTTGTGTTAATAATTTGTGACAATCGGTTCATATTTTAGATTCTTTGAAAAGTGAAAACTATATTAAATGCGCTAATTCGAAGATACTTTTATTGACCGGAAAGCAATATTCCCTTCGTCTCTTGATAAGTATTGTGTAACAAGAAATAATTAAGTCCCATAATAAATGTCATTTTAGTTTTTCTTTGCAATATCACTTCCCTTTTCCGTTTATACCCCTAATAAGATTGATGATGGGCAACAGAAACTATAAATAAATTATTGATGATTAGATTAATTTTGTAAAATTGCTATTCTCTTTCATCTAATTATTAACCTTTTATGGTATATGTAAGACTGCATTTACTATGGGGCTGATGGAGTATTTAATTATGTAAAAATTTACGAGCATGAATTAATATTTTAAAAAAATTACTTTGTTTATTTCGATCTCCCCTTTTTGTGCTGTAATAATTGTGATTTTGATTTGTGTTTGAAGTTTGAATAATGTTCTGATATACATTCTCTTGCTGTGCACTTGTGGAATTTTATTTTATTTTCTTGAATGCCAGGTAGAATTTGATGCTGATGGAAAGGTTGTTGGTGTCACATCTGAAGGGGAAACTGCAAAATGCAAGAAACTTGTTTGTGACCCATCATATTTGCCCGGCAAGGTATTAGAAACAACTTTTAGTTAGACTATTTGCAACCAGTTTAGGTGATGGTGAAAGTGAAAAACTTTTTTTTTCTAAAGCCTTGAAGCTATGCTGCTAAGTTACTAGTTTTCTCTTTGAAGAATGCTTGGCCACTGTTGGACGATGATAAAATATCATTGGCAAATGTTGAAGTGATATTTATTTCTTAAATAAATCTTGATGCTAAACTCTCCATCCTTTAATTGCAATCATTTAACAGGTGAGGAAGGTTGGTAAGGTTGCAAGGGCAATAGCTATCATGAGCCACCCAATCCCCAACACTGATAATTCCCATTCGGTGCAAATTATTTTACCACAGAAACAGTTGGGTCGGAAGTCCGACATGTAAGTTTCCATTCAGCTTCTTAATATATAGATATATAGATATATAATGTAGTTAAGTTTGTAGAGAATCTGTTGCAATACAGATAACAATATGTGCTTGACTGAAGCTAAATCCTTAAGTTTAAAGTTGTTTCTGTTACTAACTATGAAAATAATCAAATGTTTTCAGCATGAAATACATTTCTTTCTTCAGTTATATTTATTGTAGAAGTTGCTAATGTGATGATTTTCATTGTAGAGATAAAATCACTGAACCGGCTGATACATACATATATATATATATATATATATATATATATATATATATATATATATATATATATATATATATATATATATATATATATACACACACACACACACATACATATATATATATATATATATATATATATATATATATATATATATATATATATATATATATATATATATATACACACACACACACACATATATATATATATATATATATATATATATATGGCTTAGACTATACCTACTACTGTTTGATTTCTTTATTGTTCTGCTGTGATTTTGTTGAGTTGTATACAATTCTGAATGATTCTGGTCATTCTGAAGTCAATTTTTTTGGGGTACCATATCTCTTTGGACCTTTCACATATTTTAATGAATTTGGAGAAGAATGACCTTGCTGTACAATTTCTTGAATAGAAATTTCAGCTGCACATCTTTTCGATTTTCCCATCATTTCACTTCCTTGGCCGGAGCAACTTTCCAACCTGTGCTGCCTGTTCTCAGTTGTTTATACTCAATTTGTTACAAATAAACATGCAGAAAGATAATAACAGCTCAAAAATATGAACCCATGATTTTGCTGAATAACGTATCCTCCTGAGTGTATTGTTTTAGTAATTGACCAAGACTATTGGTATAAATGACCATTAGGTACATGTGTTATTTTACATATGAGATCAATATGAATCTCCTATCATATTGTCCTTTAGCTTTCTCTTCTCCTTTTTTTAGCTATTTACTATATAATTTCATTTCAACCTTTATAAATGTAATGTTGAACTTATATTAAAATGTAGTAAATAATACCATAAAAAAGTTATGATCTTGTAAGGCCAGTGGAAATTTTCAACCATCTCCGATATGGAAGGTAATACAATTTCAATATGATTTGATATTTAAAACTAGGTAATGTTTTGAGCACACAATTTACCAGTCAATTTTAAATTGTATTTTCCTTTTAAATTGAATGTTACATTATGTTATCCTGGGCAGGTACCTATTTTGTTGCTCATATACTCACAATGTTGCTCCAAAGGGGAAATTTATTGCATTCGTATCATCCGAGGCAGAGACAGATCAGCCAGCAATTGAACTAAAACCTGGAATTGATCTTCTAGGACCTGTTGATGAGATATTTTTTGACATCTATGACAGATATGAACCGGTCAATGAACCGACTTTGGACAACTGCTTTATATCAATGGTGAGTTACTTAGTCTTGAAAATATCTGTGCTGTATGCTGTTGATATAGGTTGACAGTAACGCATTTAAAACTTGTTTACAGAGTTATGATGCTACTACTCACTTTGAGTCGACTGTGGATGACGTTCTCAACATGTATACATTGATAACTGGAAAGGTAAGTTTTATGCCGTGGTGATATCTTGTTTCCATTTCTTGAATCAATCTTGGAAGCCACAGATAGAGACTGACATTGCTCTACAATAGCCTTTTCTCTGGAACTTAAGACCATAAGTTCTATGTTGTCATATCTTATCATGTATTTGCAAGTCTACATACCGTAGGATTCATATATTCTTAGTCCCGCCTGGAAAAAATAGTTGCTCTACAAACACATCTCTGAAAATATCTCTTTGTTTTCATTTTGTTTTCCAGTCTCACCCTTGTTTTGTAGTTTCTAAGATATCTGATCAAATATTTGAAAAATGAAATAAAATGAGAATTAGGTGACAATTTTGTAATTATAAGTGAAAATTAGAAATGAAAACAGAATATTTCTCAAAGTAAACACATCGATGGATTCCCTTGTTGCCCACTCCAAAAACCTAAAAAAAAGATGAAATAATTTTAATTAATCTGTTTAGTATGAGTTGGATTTGTTACGGTCTTTTTGTAGAGTTCTTCTGGAAACTGTTATCTACCTTTTGATAAAACTGGTAAATGAATGTAACAAGGAAATATTCGAGAGGGGATAATTTTGCATTATCTTCAAGAATTGAAGAATGGAAGAATTCTGCATAGACAAAATTCCAAATGTCTTCCTTTTATTCTAACTAATTCCCTTTCTGTAGTTCCCTCAATCCTTTCTCAACTTTGTTATAACTAACAATTTATTAACAGTGTTAGCAACCCGTCAATCCCATCCTATTATGCTTCCTAGAATACACTTGTCTGATAGGAGGTTAAGTTCTATCAACTTTAAGTTGCAGTGAGTTTTAAATTTTTTATTTTTGCTTCTTTCTATTCCTTATACAATGGATGTCTTGCTGGAAATTTGGTGGTTTACCGATTCAGTGATATATTTTGTTAATAAAGTGTTTATTGCTCTTTAACCAATCATTTTCTTGATATGTATTTTGTCTTATCTTCCGAAATTGGTTGCTTTTTTAACCATTATATATCCTTTTGGAAGTATAGACTCGTTAATACTTTCAGCTTTGATCGAAGGATATTTTTTTGGTAAATAAATTGCTATGTATTATTCTTTAACCAATCATTTTGTTAATATGAAGAATTTAATATTTTTTGGTCGTTCTTTTATGAAACTTTACATTCTTCCGATTGTTGTACATGAGTAAAGTCAACTGTATACACGTTAGTAATTTGATTAAAGATTGTTTTTGTATTTGTTTTAATTGCATTGATTTTGAGTAATGAAGAAAGCTTATGGATCGGAAATCTTGAATAATGAATGATATTCTCTTGCACTGAATTTTGAACAGGTTATTGACCTTAGTGTGGATCTTAGTGCTGCTAGTGCCGCAGAAGAGTAAAAAAAGCTGGTTGATGACCGTTGCTGGTGGACTTTTTACAAGGAATGTTATTAACGTTTATAATAAATTATGATATAAAGTGCTTTTTTTTTTTTTTTTTTTTGAAACAAGATTTGTGTTGCTGGGTTACTTTTTCCCATTCAGAAGCTCTGTTGTGCGTAACAATTTATGTTGACATACATGTTATCATGCTTTCTGCTGCACTGCTAATGTAGTCTTTATTTTCAAATTCTTGAATTCTCAGCTTTATAAACAAGTGAACTTTAATAGATCAAAGGTAAATTGGATGTTCAAAATGACTGAAGTTGCAAAGAATTGTAAATAAAAACTCTGAAATAACAATAAAATTGAATAATAAAAATAATTTTAACATATGAAAGCATTTTATCAATGATTGTATAGACTGTGTATAAAACTGTAACTGTACAGTTGACCTCATTATTCCATGTTCTCTGGTTCAACATGTCCGATTATTAATGAAAATTGATATGCAATATAGATTTCTTAATTCTATCATAATTTGTGTGGCAATAGAGAGGCACAAATAATAAATTATACGTTTACATGGTGTTGGATAGAAATATTACTAATCAATACACATGACAATATCGTGGAACTCTCCCTGTACCCACTCAGAATGAGATGAGTTCGATTTCGAGTTAACTAATAATAATGAAAAATAAAAATCTATCTTGATGCTTATGTATGAGATCCAGCGATCAACATATAATAATTTTTTCTATTTACTAATAACTGTCCTATTTTTTTTACTTAATTTATTTATATATTCTTGAAACGTTATAAAGTTGATTGATATAAAGTTAATGAGTAATACGAATGTTAAAAATAATGAAGTTAGCAACTAAATTACACTTTTAATAAAATGTGCCATTTTAACCTTTTTATTTAACTATAATAATTAATCTATACTTTAATAATTTCAATTAATTGCATATTGTCTCTTGTCATTCTTTAAAAAATTTGCTCCTTTCCCATTTTTTTAGGATTTGAATCATCTCCTGTTTAAAATAAATAGGAAAGTTTTATTTAATATCATAACTATTTATTATGTTTATTATTAAATTTAATGATTAAAAAAATTAAATAAAATATGATAATGGAAAATAATAATGACTAAATTTTTCAGTAATTGTCCTAATACATATTAAGTAATGAACGCAATAAATTATTAAATTGGACTTCTTCCATCAACTGTGAATAGGAGAAGATCCAAATCTAATTTTTTGGCTCCTAATTATATTATTTTATTTTATTTTTTAACTGAGCATTTAATATTACTCACAAATATAACTTATACATTATTATACATTATATAACTGGTGTTGGTCGAATTACCTACCAAACCTCAGCAGGAATAGGCAGCCCGTTACAAATTCTTGTCTTATTCAAATTTAGATGACTCTTAACCAATGTGTACATGAATTTTAGTTTCATAAAATCGTGCGTTATGAAATAAATTTTTAATTCTGCAAAAAAAATTATTAATCCACTTGTGAGGATTAAATATGTTCTCAACTCTTTTGTCAGGTAGATATTCAAATATTAATTAAATAATTTTTTTTAAAAAATAAAAATCTAAACTAAAAGTTATGTTTAAGAAATTGATGTTAAAAAACACATTCTTTTATTCGGTGTCAAATATGAAAAAAAATCATATTATATGAATAAATCGAAAATTTAAGCCAATAGTATATGAGTTAATTTATTAAAAGAGAATGAAAAATATGTACCGTATAAAAAGCTTTTAAGAGTAAAAATCATCAGATTTATACCTTAAAAATGAATTTATTTAATAGAATTGAGGTTTATATTTCTTAATATACAATACATTATTTTTTATAAAATCACGAGAATAAAAAAAAGAAAAATGTGTATTTGGTGAATAAAATTAGATGATTCAAACAATACAATTGAAAGAGAGAAAGAAGAATGAAAATAATGATAGTTCAAATGAAATGAAATAAATGACTAAAATATTGTTTTTAAATAGTTTTATAAATTAAAAATACCTTCATAATTTGAAACGAAGATGAGTATAAAACCAATGTAGATATGACATATTCATCTTCGTTCATATACCGGTTTAAAATATTTTATTACTACTACTGTTACTGAGTTGATATAAGCATTTCTCATTAAAATCAAGACATTCAAACAATACTCACGTAAATGATTTTATTTGTGGTGAATAATGATCCTTCAATTATGATGCAATGTTAGGATACTATAGTTAGTAAGAACCAATATATTGCTACCCTATATAATATCATTTATGTTAGTCATATAATATCTTTTATGTTAAATTATAGCAAGTTATTCCTTTAGACTATTTTGTTGTAATTCGAGAAAAATTATTAGAGATTTAGAAGATTCCATGGCCAAGAACTTCATTATTGAACAATTTTTTATTTATTGGAACTAGATGTCATGTTTTGAATTTAACTATATTGCATAATAAAAATAGTATAGCTTTACTTTTAAACTAGGTCAGTGTTTGTAAGTTCAAAAATATTTAAATTATTATTCGTTGATTTAGTATAATTTTACTTATTATTTTATATTAAAACATCGACAAACAAAAAATGAAAAACAAATATCGATCATATGAACGTAAAATCACTCACAAATTTTATAAAACTGTACTCATTCCTTTATTTATTATAGAGATAAGTTAGCAATTTTCTATTTTATTCTTTTAAATGTGAAAAATGAAATAATTGTTTAGAAGAAAATATTATTTTATTTGATATTTTTTAATATTATTTTTTGAAAAAATAGAAATTAACACGGCCAACTTAAAAATAATCCATAAGTATCTCTTAAAAACACCTAATTACAACAATTTAACTTTTTAATATATTTTTATATATTAAAATGAGTATAAGATATAAAATATTTGAAAAGATAGGTGCATAGTATGACACTAAATAAGCAATTTAAGTTTAAACAAGTAGCATCCAAAATTTTGTTTGTACCGAATATGAAACTGAGTGGTGGTTGGAGGTGAAGACCTTATAAGGGGTAGGAATATCCACGCAAGTACTTAGAGTCCACGCCTGACTCACGGACTAGAGCAATACGTCCCGTTCGTGCCACCTGAAACACCAAATATATCAAACACTTCAGATTCGGTAAATCACAACCACATATAGGAACAGAACCTAGTATAACCAATTCTATAAATTTGTGTATATCCTTTGGCCACCAATTAAGTTTAAGTAATCAACTTCACCACTAAACCTAACTTTCATAGCTGTCTTCTCTCCAGATGGAAAAGGAATAAGCTCTTACACGTCATTGCTTGTAAGAGTTTGCATTTTATCAATCATGACTTGTTGTCATTTAAGATAAGAGTTTGCATTTCATCAATCATGGCTCGTTGTCATTTAGGATAATCGAGCAGACAAAAGAAAAAACCAAAAAAGGATATGATGGAGACTGACTATGATAACTCAAAATTATAAATAGGTTATGAATTACAAGTAGGCTGAATACATTTCCTAAGACCAATAAGACAATTTAATGTAGAGTCATGTGAAGGAGTTGATGGAGAAGGATCCATGACATGAGAAGTTGTCGAAGGAGGATTTGAATCATGAGAGACTTCGGGGATTGATTAGCATGTAAGGGGATGTGGTGGAGCAATGCTAGACTGGTTTTCATTTGAGTTGGAGTTAGCAGAAGCGTAAATTATTAGAGGACAAAAGCCTGGAATAGGGAGAACATGTTGAATGGAAGCAGGAGTTTCCAAGGAAGATGAGAAAAAGGGCGTGTCCTTAAGAAAGGTGACATCAACTAACATATTTCTTTGGGTGGTCAGAGAATAGAATTCGTATCCTTTTTTAAGGGCAAGAATATCCCCAAAAAACACATTTAATAACTTTTGCAAAGTATTTGTCTAAACCTTGAGAGATATTATAAGCAAAACAGGTACAATCAAATCCCTTAGGAGAGACAACAAAAAAGGAGTCATTTGGAAAAACGGAGTGAGGAATTTGATTTTCAATAAATGAAGACGACATTCTGCTTATTAAAAGATAAGTAGTGAGAATTGCATCTCCTCAATGATGTAAAGGAACATTTATTTAAGTCAAGTAGAGAGAATTGCATCTCAGTGCAGAGTCTACCAATACTACTCAGTAGCGAATCTGGGCATGGATAAACTCGCCAAGCCATGGGAAAAGTGTAGAATTGTATGATTCTACTAATTGGAATGCAATTCTGACAACCATGCAACTAATCTAGAATTAAGAAATACATTTATCAAAGCAAATGCACCAAATATGACTGAAATTCATGGAACAATGTGTTTAAACAAGTCAAATGTCACAGCAAAAATATTCAGTATGTAAGAAAAAAAGTGCAAAACATACCTCACAAATGCCATATGGTTCTAACAATCTCTGCAATGCAACCATCTTGTCCAAATCTCCAGTGAGCTAGTTCGAGATCATTCAATTAGATTTAAAAAAAATTGAAAATAACCAAAGAATTCATGTTGTGATGGCAGCATTTGGAATGTAGCAAAAATACTTTGAAACAAACAAATAAATTTTCTGTCATCAGTATTGCCTTGAGCAAAAAGAACTAACCTGCTCTTTCAAAAACCATAAGATTAGTTCAAACGAGAAATAACTAACATTGAAGCACAGGGAACAAGTTTACACCAATATGTTATCTACGGTTCTAAACTTCTACTTATTACACCTTTTTGTCTTTTGAGGAAAAACAACACAGCACCCCCCCCCCCCCCCCCCTTTTGTCACTAAATATTAATCCAAAAGAAAAATAAAGTTAAAAAGGTTAGGGTACAACGCTATTTTTTTCTTTACAAATATAACGTTTAAGACGGAAACAATGCTATTTCTGATAGTTAATAATTCAAGAAAGAAAGAAAACGGATGTGGAAAGCTGCAGACAGCAGGGATAAAAGGACTCTTGTAAATTTGGATGCTAGATCAATAGCTTAATATCATCTATTTTCATGAACCAGAAAAAGCTACACGACAAACTGAGGACCAGTTGGATCTCCCGTACCCTGCCTAATTGGTGGTGACTCTATTTGCTGCTGGAACAAATCTGGATGCTAGATCCAACAGATATTAAACTGGAAAGAATACATGATCCTATGACCTTGTAGCACAGTAACATTCAGCTAAAGTAAATAGGTTTTAGTGATTTTTAGTTACACTATAGTCACCAAATTCAACATTCTTTCTACAGAAGTGGCATCCAACATTCACCAAGTTTGTCAGTATCGATATAAGTTGATGTTAAATAAGATGCTATATCACTTCGCTGGAAAGTTACACAAAATTCACCTCCAAAGTTATTGTGTGATCAGATACATCAACAGCTCTGGCCCGGAATATGCTGGCAATATCGAGGACATCACGCCGTGCAGCAGCATTTACAGCAATCTTTATTAGCATTAATTCTCGCTCAGCAAATGGCAAGTGGGTGATATCACGAACCTGAAGAAAATATCAGTCTAACTCAATAATGAAAATAATAAAATGCTCAAATTTTTATCCATTCTATCAAGCTAGAAGAAACAAAGATTGACCGATAAGAATTTATGCAGCATCAAGTATAGAAAGTCTTTCAAATTCAAATTCCAGAGTAAAAAGGAATGTCAGGCACCGAGAAATTAGAAAGGTTTCTAAAAGAGACTAATACAGGCTACTCGAGTTCTTGGATACTCTTCATTATTCACTTCATTAAGAAACACAAGATTCACTAAATTTAACCTATATTTAACTCCGAACAAAGGTTTTCAACACAAATTTCCTGTGGTAGCCAGGGGCACCAAAAAAAGAGAGAAATTTTATGTGGTTTAAACTACAGTTAACTACAGGCTTATGTCCGTGGGCAAAAACAAGGGCGAAAATCTCTATGATCAATGGTTTGAAAGATTACCTACTCGATGTTGAAGTCTGTAGTTTAAAGAAATATTCTAACAACTTCACTAAATTCCTTATCCCAATATACCGATATCCTTACCTTAGTTGCAATTTTGTTCACTCTGAAGTAACTACCGATTTTACAATATAATAGGATTATACCATGGACGTACAGTTTCAGGCTTATCAAGGATTAGTAAGTTCCTCCTTCTCTTCCAAAGTTTCACCACAAATTACAAGAAACAAAAAATAAAAAACTTAAACAAGCACTTAGATGTTTGGGAAATGTTGTTTTCAAACCTTAAGAAAATGGCAAAAGTATGTGAATAAATAAAAAATAAACTTAAACAAGCACTCAAACTGCCACAAGACACTGCAAACAGTATGAACTAAAAACGTATCACTCAAAGCAAATAATTTGTTTATTGGATATGATGCATTCGTTTTTCATAGAGATTCTGAACCTCATGCAGCTCTACTAGCTTATAGAGTTGCTGAACCAGCTTGCTGATTGTCTCATCTGTCCCAGGAACCACAGTTGTAAGTCGAGAAAGTCCTTGAACTTCTGCATGTCCTACAGCTAAACTCTGAAGATAACAAAGCAGATGAGAAAATCGAGAAACCAGAAGCATTTGATTTGTGTGTTCGTAATAAAGAAATATTGAAGAAATAAACCTGAATGTTATAGCCCCTTCTAGCAAAAACTCCTGTAACAATGTTTAGAACCCCAGGAGAATCATTCACAAGCATGGATAAAGTGTGTGACCGAATTCCACTAACCTGAAGGCAATATCCCAACAGTAAGACAGAGTCCCGATCATTGTGATTCAGAAATTGATGAAAATCGCATGCTTACTGTAACAAACTTATACTACATTTGGCTCCTCACAAGCATGAAAATTTTCTAGTTAGAGCTAAGATTTCAAAGGTGACAAAATTAGGAAGCACTTTTGAACTAAACGTTTTTTGTAGAGACCTCATGGTTAGAATTAAGACTCAATAAACATTTTATCTTGATTTCTGAAATACGAAATCACACAAGCAAGTGAAATACCACACCCCAGTTGAGAGACTCTCCAAATTTGGGCCACTTCCCACCCAAAAGAAAAAACCCTTAAAATATGGTTAATTGAAAGACTAACTTCATAAGAGAAAAAACATAATATGTCCACGAGCACTTCTATCTAAATTGATCAGAAGCACATCAGATGTCAGTTAAGACTAACACAATGGTAATGAAACTAGCGCAACCCATTGTATAGGGCTTTTGTCAAGGTAAAAATAAAACTATACGGCTCAACTAAGATTGTTGGAATTCTGGGTTTTGACGTATTAAGGGAGGAAGAGTGATTAAGGAGAATGAAAAAGTATGATATTTTTTGGTTTGACAAAACATTTTGTTTAACTTTTAATTACAAAAATCCCACCTTGTCTTCACATTTTGGTTTGTAAAAGAAATAACAAAACAAGTTTTTATTGATCTGTTTTCACTATTTCCTATGCAAACTGTTCAAAATAAGAAATAAAGTGAAAACAGAAGTTTTCCACCCTCCCAAACCGATATTAGCTGAGTGTGTTTCGATGTATTAATATGTTTATAAAACTGGCATAATAACCCTACTTAAGGAAACATATAATGATAAGATGAGAAAAAGTGGACACTAAACCTCATTTTAGAGAGCAAAAATCTGTTTACTAGAAAGAACAATACAGAATGAGGGAACAAAAATGTTAGAAGATGCTGGAAGGTTGACATTGAGGATTGCTGATTAATTTGATGAAAAATCACGAAACTAAAATAGAACTCCTAATTAAAATATAGCTCTCCGATATCATGTTGGAATATTTGGACTTTAGGTATCAAGGTAGGACGAAAGAAAAAAGGTATAAAAAACTATTAGGTGTTAAGTGATATATTATATTTACAATGTATTGATAAAATAAACAAATAAGGTCACTAATCCTATAAGATGACAAGGAAACTGGGAAACTATTCCTAGAGGATAACCTTATGACATTTTTGGATACTTACATGTACTCTCTAACAAATATATTCAGATGTGTACCCAAAAAGTCATAGAAACTACCTCACTATTCAAATCAAACTCCATAGGGGAAACCAAAAAAAAAATCACTAACAACAAACTGTAACGGAAGATAACTATGAATTAAAAGAAAACTAGAAAAGTGATGCATTTAATGACAATAAGCAACTACAAACCATCTTACATCTTCATCATTGAGAACACCCCAGTGAGCATCAAGTACTTGATTGACTGTAAAACTCTCTGAAGGTTCTATAGGATAAACGTCCCCCTTCACACAAGCAAACATGTCAAAATGAATGGTCAGAAACTAGATCTCGTTTTGCTATCTAGCAAATAAAGCCAAGCACGGAAGGGGGCGGGGGTATATTGAACATGCAGTAATGGAGTGCATTTATGCTAATTTATTCTTTTGCAATAGTCACTGATTTGTTCTTTTTTAGCCCATCATTCAAATTCTATGAATTTAAAAATTGTGTTAAACAAAGAGCCAAAACAATGTAAATCCAAAAGAATATATTACCACATTCAGGCATGAGCTAGAATATATCATTCAATTTCTACCACGACCTAGCAAGTGACTTGAACCAAACAATTGCTCTGAATTATGGTGTTGAAGGAAGATGGAATACATAAAAGAAAAGTATACGGGTAAATGAACAAAGTCACCATCAACAATAAAAATTCAATTCTATAGACCTACAAACCTCTTAAAAAAATGAAAAAGAAAAAAAAAAGTACAACAGCGTAAAATACAAAACTTTAAAAATAAATGGGAAAAAAGATTCTCAAAAGGTGAGCAGTTATACTCCAGTCAGATGCTCAAAAGAATTGCACAAAGTACAAAACCATCATGAAACTTCAGCCCATGTGTTTCCCAAAAGCTTTGTAGCAAAAGATTAATATATATTCCAAAGCCCAACAGACAAAAGGTGTTTGATTGTAAAGACCATTAGTTGCCTTGTTAATAGTGTTTGAGATACGCATAAACCTTGAAACCATTTTCCAAAATTTCTCTAGTGTAATTTTACTTCAGCAAACTAAGTTTCTTCATGATTTCTAAATTTAACACTTCAATTATTTAATTTCAAGTTCAATTTTCAAGTTGAAGAATTCAAACATAGGTTTAAAAGGAAACGGAAGAGTTAAAGAGTAAATATCATACCCCCACAGGCGTATCATTTTTGGCAACAGAATTCACATTTTTTGCTCCCACAAGGGCATTAACAGGTGTTTTTCTTTCAAGATCTGGATAAGATGCAGCTGAATACCGCCAAAATGGAGCAGATGCACCCATCTTTTCCCTTCTTAATGCAATCTAAGAATAGTTACATCATCCAATAATAATGAATTAGTAAATTTTGCTCAGCCTTACAATATAATGCTCAACAAAGTAGACAACATACAAAAGTTATGAAAATTTCTTAAGTACTCAATTGAAGTATCCACCTTTCCAGTTCTAGCTATTTCTTTAATTCCAAACTTGCTAAAATTTCTTTGAACAGCGGCCATCTTCCCTGGATCTCCAGTGACCTGTAATCAGCAGAACAAGTCATCTAAAACTATGATCTGATTTTATGTCCAATAGTAGCTAATGATAAATTGCAGGTAATAATGGCAGTGGTTGTGACTAAATAACAGTTAAATGGAAAAGAAAATATGAGACAAACATTTAGTAAAATAAGGTTTAAAACATATACCCAGCTTATCAGTGCACTATTTATTCCCGATATTGTTTAAAGATAATCAAAATCCTATTTGTGTAAAAATGAAAGACAGGAAATGAAAAACAAAATAACTAAAAGTGGCCAGTCCAACAAGTAAACCACATACAGCAATACTAAAACCATAGTATCCTAACTTTACCACTCTAAATGCATTGAAAGGAAGAGTATATGAATAGATGTAACATATTCCCCACACGAGCTGTTTACAAGACACTGTATATCTGTACCATACTAGTAGAATACAACGTACCTCCAATAATAAACAACTATCTAAATGAAACAGCAGTGATACTTTTTCCCCACTTTACAAGTACAATCCAATTGATTATGAAGCCACGGCCAATTAACAATGCCTACTGCAAAAACAAAGGTCCAGCAGCAAGATACCAGAACTTTGATGATGGCCACAATAACTTATGTAGCTTCAATTTTTGTCAAATGATCCTTCATTGAGGCACAAACAGCACTGTTGAACCAATTGACATTTTAAAATATTTTATTCATAGCAATGGTTAAGCTTTGAGCACTTTGGAATTGGAAAAAATTATGCCTACGGGATTTAAGTTGTAACACGTACACAAGGTACTCTAAAAAATTTCTCTAAAAAAAACATAAATTGAATGTGTTGTTATAAGGAGACAAATAGCCCAAAAAATAACCTTCATGAAGGCATTAACAAATATTCTCAAGTAACTAAGGTCAGCGGAATAACAAGAAATGCTCGGTCCGCATACCCTTGTCTTCGATTACTATTAGTTTTACAAGATGCGTATAAATACAGCGTGCAGTAACATGTAAATTGAAACATATTAAAAGGTGCCCAGCACTAACCTCAATTGTCACCGAATGTTCCGAGATATCAACAATCTTAGCTCTGAAAATGTCCACCAACCACTTCAACTGAGAATATCCCATCAAAAGAATAAATAAATAGAAGCAAACAAAAAACAAAAACACAAACACGTAACAGATGCAAGAACATACAACAACCACAAACCACTAAGCAGTTACCTCCGCATGGTGCTTCGGATCCGCATGCACTTTTATGAGCATCAATTCACGTTCGACCTGCGGTTCCCTTGAAAGATCCTCTACCTGGCAAGCAAACAACGCAAACAGAATCAGTATGGACGCTTCCTTCACATTCATTGTCTCAAAACCTTCATCACCAAACACTTTTTTCCAAAACAGCATCACAATAAAATGCTAATTACAAAACTCCCGCGTTATGCTACGAACAGAAGCGAACCTTCAAAACGTTGACGAGCTTCTGAAGCTGCTCCATGACTTGGCGCAGCACCTTATCGGTCCCTGACACGACAATGGTGAACAGAGCCTTGTCCTCATTGAGGCCAACGGCGAGCGATTCGATGTTGTATCCTCTCCGCGCGAAAACGCCGGCAATCCTATTTATCATTCCGCTCTCATCGCCGACGAACACCGAAATCGTGTGCCGCCGAACCCTGCATTGCAAACAGAAATCATCAATTAGCAACGAATCGGAAAACTAGCTAACCGAAGTAGGAAAGTGAATAAAAGGAAACGGAATAGGAAGACATGCTTTGAGCGAGCGGGAGAGGGCGGAGAGGGAGGGGTGCTGGCGGAGACGGTTGTGTTAGAGGAGGTGGCGGCGGAGACTGTGAGATTGTGGGCGGTGAAAGTGTGAGGTGTGAAGAAGGAAGGTAGTTTGAGAGAGAATAGAGGTTTAGGTTGAAGAGAAGGGAACTTGAGGGTTTGGATTGGGGTTAGAGTGGCTGCCATAACCACAAGGCAAACAAAGTGAGAGCAACGGTGGTGGTGGCGGCAGCAGCAGAGAATGTGTGTCAGTGAGCGCAACTTGTGTGCTTCCTCTACTACTTCAACTGCATTATGGACACGATTTTTACTTCGCTTTTTTATAAATATTATAATTACAAATATAAAAATACTTTTTATTTTCAATTATCAATTTATAATACATTATAAACTAAATGGGATTTTGATCTTGAAAATGTAAAATTGTGTCCTTAATCAGTTTAAAGTATGTTTTGCCTGGAAAATGAAAAACTAAAATTTGCAGCTACCAATGTCATATTTAAACTTAACTAATATATTTTGTATGTAGTATTATATATATTAATTATTAGTTATAATATATAATAACATATAGCATGTATAATTTTACATGTTATATATGTATTATAACATAAATTATATTGTATAATTAAAAATACTGTAGCCAAGAAATTCGGTACATGCGACCTCTCCATGGTATTAATATTAATATACCAATATATGCTATACATGTAATAAATATAGTATAATAGGTAGGAAGTATTTTAACGAATCACAACTAAATAAATGAGTTTTAACAAACATGTATTAAACAAGTAGATTAATGTAATTTAATTAAAAACACGAACTCAATGATATACACATTACATAAGTCCATGATTCCCTGAATAAAATAATATTCAACATGTTTAATAATTGATTCCTCGTCAAAATTTATCCAATATAATCCCCCAAAAATTAGGATATATATATATATATATATATATATATATATATATATATTGTATTTAATATAACAAATAATGAAGCATAAATTTTCATTGATTTTCTGCCTCCAAAATAGTCATACTTGACTCTGGAGGAAGAATGTTAATGTAATGATTCAAAAATTTCATACAATTAAACATAAACTAACTGTTAACCTAAAATTGAATTTAAAATTAATATTTTTTTGTTTAATTGATACAAATATGTAACTATTCGTACTTAACCTTTGATGTCTAAAATTAGAACGGTAAAAAAATGGGTTGTCCAGCCCGATCCAACCCAGTTCACCACGAGTTAGTCACTTAGTGGATCAATCCAACCTGATTCATTTATTAGCAAGTTAAAAAAAGCATTCTTGTGACTTATCTAATCTTTTATTGAATGCAATACTTTTTTCAATGAACTAATTATACTTTTTTTCAATAATTATACTTTTATTAGTTGAAGTTAGGTTTTCATTTGTCAACCCACCAATGTGTTTGGTTAAAAAAATAGTCCAATAGTGCAAAGTCTAACATAATGTGTGTCACCATGCGGGTTAGTGGGCCAACCTGACCTACCACGAGTTCAACCCGGATGAATTAGATTCTTGGTGGACCGGATCAAAAATTGACTCGTGCTGATTTGTAAAAAAATTTAAACCCAATCTGTCCCGAACCCGTGGTGGACTGGGTTAACCCACGGATTCTAATCCACTTTGACGGCTCTATCTAAAATAATCAATAAAAAAAAAAACTATGCTTTAATCAAATGAACAGAAAATAATCTTTAGTTATTTTACCTGAGATTTCATTCTCATCAACTTAAGATATTTGTCTTGAAAGTATATCATATTCAAGAAAAAGCACACACAAAAATAAAAGAAGAATCACATAAGTCTTAACTTGCTTTGAAGTATTTTTATTCAAACACTAAAAAATTCTAATAAACTTTATATATGATGTCTCCGAAGAAAAACACAAATCCAAAAAAATATATAGGGTTTCCACGTGTGACTTTTCACTCCCAGCTTCAATTCATCACATGTGACATTTAATAATGATTCATTATTAAAACACAACTATGCATTCTTATTACCAACTTCATAAAATATAGAACAAATATAACATCCTTTTTTTCTGGTATATTAAAAAATAAATAATATTAATTACTAAAATGGTTTTGTTGGTTTTCTTTTAATTTGAAAATTTCTCTATATATATTTTTAAATGCAAAATTGAGTAGTTTATGAAAGACCAGTTTTATGCATGTAGAAATATTAATTTAAGTATGTAAAAGATACTGAAAATATAAATGGAACGTAATTGTATTAAGAAGTGAAAAACAAAAAATTAGCCTAATAAAATTAATTATTTATTAACTTCAGTTTATTAGATCAAGGATTTTAAGGTGAGTTATTTACCAAGTGAAAACAAATTAGGCCAATGTTCCCATTTTCGGCCAAACGAATTAAAATAAATTAAGAGAATTACAACAAATAACTATTCATGAAAAGACAATTTAATGGAAATCGGTATGTACCATCGAAGTAGCAAAGTTTAGGTAATTAAGATTAATTTATTCTTCTTATTAGCTCTTGTCTTTTGTGCACTATAAACCATACAAATATTACTTCACTTCCGTGTACTTGTCGTAACAAACGACCTGAAGAAGGAATTTAGGGTAAGTTTTCTACTAAATATAATTTTAGTCTTTTTAAACTTTTCGCCTGAATTTATATTTTACTTTTATTTCAAATTTTAAAACAATTTAGTCCATAAATTTAAAAAGTCAATAAATATAACATTTTAATTCAACTGCCTTAAAAAAATCGTATTAAATGGTGTTTCAATTTAGATATTGAAACAACATTTAATAAAACACACAAAATAAAGTAATGTTACTGAGTTAAAATAATTATATTCATTAATTTTAATTTTTTTATTTTTTTTGACAAAATATTATAGTTTTAAATGATCTCGTAGAAGGAATGTCAAACTCTCACATCTCATATTGATCTTTACCTACTCTTGTGGGGGTTTTGGACTTTTTTTCATCTTTTCTCTCTTCATCTCTTTTATTTTTTTTCATTTGTACTCCATTCTCTATCACTTTAGTTAGTGTTAAAGGATGAAGTACAAAGTTTTTTACATGTTGAATGGTGTTTCAATATAGCGTTTGAGTTGTTTACACCATTTGACATTTATCGACACAAATGTTATTCTAAAACGTCATTTAACTCAAAAGAAATTAATGTCATTGAGTTAATAAAACTATATTTATTCATTTTTAAAGTTTGATAACCAAAATATATCAAAGTTTGGGACAAGAACGAATTCCAATTTCGTGTCTAAATTTAGGAATTAAAACCATATATAATCTAGGGGTGGAAAAATTAATCAGTTCGACCGCCATGGCCCAACCCATTTTTGACCCGTGGAAAATGGGTTGGGATGATCTAGCTTGTCAACATAACACAGGACATAAAATGCAACATGTCTTGTCCCTAAATGGGCTAGGTCATCCCTTATTTTTTTAGGAAAATTGTGACATCTGATTAGCTACATTAAGTAGCATGGACCTACACACTTCTATTTTAGAAGAACCATGGCTTGCTATCTTAAACCAAATATATCTATTGATTACAAATTCCCCATATCTTAGTTTTTGTTTCCTTCCTCATCGGTCTGTCTTTCCATTCATTAAAAAGGAGAATCTTAATCAACACCTTCCATATGTTATTTTTTCTTCATTTGACTCATAGTTTGCCCATAACTACTAATTTCATTTAAAAGCCATTATAACGTCATTGTTAGGCATTTAACAAGCCAACCATAGATCTTGCATATCTTTTCACACTACAATCTCAACCCTCATACCTACTCCAATGGATTTTCAATGGCCAACTTTGTAAATTATAATCATTTGGGTTGTCCATTTTCCCTCATCACACTACAAACTAACCACGTCACAACCACTCATGAAATATGACATGTGTCCTCTCCTTATTGTGTGACATGTGTACCGCGACAATAAGAGTAAATAAGTTACGGGTCAACCTGCGACCAACCCGTCTACGGCCCAATGGGATGCCAGGCCAAATGGGTCGGTTGATATGGGCTAACGGGTTCAATATCCTGAGTCGGCCCACCTTTTTCTAACGGGTTGATGGATCTGCTCATCGAGCCTAACCCATTTTGGTACCCCTAAAATTTAACCTTTATTCTTATTTCTCAAATAAAACATATTCTTCTCATGGATATGGTATGGAGCTTTCATAGTTTAGAATTTGTTCCTTTCTTTGTTTTCAATTCCTACTTTTTATTATTTCTACGAGTAGTTTTTGTTTTCTATTCTGGGTATTTTTGTGTTTCAAACTTCACATACGAGAATGACTTTTTTTAACTCACTTTTTAAATTATATTGAGTTTTTAAGAGTATTATTTTATCATTTAAAGTTTAACTTGATTATTTTTTATAAATTTATTATTTGATGTTGTGTTTCTAACATTTAGAATTTTGAAAAAAAAAATCACTGATAATTATTTGACTATGAATTAAACTCATGACATTAAACATCATGCTAATTGTCAAACAAATACTTTATTATTAGACTAGGGAGCACTTGTGAAAAAAAGGATAACCAAGGTGAGAGGAACTGATCATAATCTCTACATGTTTGATTCCTATTATTTGAATAATTGAATTTGAAGTGTGTTGGGGTTTTCAAATTTTTAAATTGTTGGGTTGCTTGACTTTGGTTTGGATGGAGTGATATGTTTGATTGAGGTTTTGCTTGTGGTCTGATTTGATTGTGTTATAATCATCCAATCTACCATATCTAAGGTTTATTTTGAGCTAAACAAAATAATGATTTTTCTACTAAAGAAAACCTAAAATGACCTAGATTGGAATATTAGGTGTCCTAACGCAATTGAATCGAGATTGATCGTTGATACAACATCAGGCAATGCCACAAGATTGCCGAGCGCCATCTAAAATGTGCAAGTTTGTGAGTTTCAAAGGGCTTAGTGTCAGGGCCACTTTCCTAACATTGGGTGTCACCCTGTTTTTTTGGTCCAAGTCATCTTAGGAAGATTGAGATTCTCGATCGTTAATGTTAGGAATCCAAGTGTAAGTCTAAGTCCCACATTGACCAGAAATGAGAAAGTAGAGCACTATATAAGAATAAAGACCCATAAACCTAACGCCTTAAGGTTTTGGGTTGAGAGTGATGTCAGTGTCTTATGTGGTTAGGCTCAGATCTCATTGGTGTTGTTCTCCCCAGTGAAACCCCCTCTGTAAAACCTGACAAGTGGTATCAGAGTTGATGGTTAAAACCGGCTCAGACGAGTGCAGTATGGTCCTAGTATCGAAAGTCTTCCTGGCAAGGGTCCCAGGTAAGGGTTTCAGGTAAGCGTATCCCGTTAAGAAGAACGACGGTACAGAAAAGGGCAGAAAATGAGTACTTGTGGTTGGGTAGCTTCCGCTGGAGGGTACCAATGTGGTTGAAGGGACTCACCCTTGAGGGGGAGATTGTTAGGAATCCAAGTGTGAGTCTAAGTCTCACATTGACCAGAAATGAGAAAGTAGAGCACTATATAAGAATAAAGACCCATAAACTCATTGCCTTAAGGTTTTGGGTTGAGAGTGGTGTCAGTGTCTTATGTGGTTAGGCTCAGATCTCATTGGTGTTGTTCTCTCCAGTGAAACCCCCTCTGTAAAACCTGACAAGTTCATCGTATACACATGATTCTTTATTTTGACTGTTGGAATTGTCAATTTAAGTTTCATGGTTAGAGAAATGTTTTTGGTCGTTTTGGTATACTTAGTGGAATTATTGTAATTGAATGTTATGTAAATACAATAAAATAAATGAGTAATTATTAACATGTAATTTGAAAAAATAATAGGAGATTTATGTTATGAGATGAGCTTGGATTTAGGTAAAATACATATGTATGGCATGGTGTGATAATTTAAGATTATATGATAATGTGATAAATGAACTATGTGTGATATGTTGTTCTTTGGCTATTTTCTTTTAATCGTGTTTACCCACATGGTAATGTTTATTGAGAATTAAGATAATTGTAGTTTTTAAGATGGTGTAAAGGAATGTATGGGCTGAAATAGTTGATGCTAAAAGATGTGTCTTATATGGAACTATGATGATGTTATCAATATGGAAGTAGAGGAATGGAATGGAAAGATGGAAATTATTGAATTGTATGTTTGTATGAGGTTTGTGCTTTTAGGGTTTAATCCTTGTTGGTTTAGTGTTATGCATTGACTAGGGATACGTGTTGGACAACAGTCATCTTATACTCTACCAGACTTACAAACTCACATAGAGTGTGATAGTAGTCTAGGTGGCAAGAGTTGAAAGATGTTCTTATGTCGTGATTAAGGGTTGTACTATTTGTCTAACGATGTCATAAGTAACTTACCATGTCTAGAGGAATTTAATCGGTTTGGTTAGGCTAAGTGAAGTTAGGGCCTTTGCTATAGTCGACTTTTGTGACATATGCAACGCTTCTTGTGTCTAAGTCAATGCATAAATCACGATACTGAGTCTATAATATTATATCATATATGTGACTTGTTTGTTCTTTTGAATAATGCATGATTTTGCGTTGTAAGTAATAAGGACTACTTTAGCTTGTAAATTTATAATATTTATATGTTAAAAATTATAATTAGATTACCCTTCTTTACTTTGTTGGTGTGTTTATTTGAATTTCGCTTTTTGCAATGATCATCATATATGTGTGAATAGATAGACTTGCAAGAATAGATCCTAGGATGAATGGTTTCAACGAGAGTCTCTAATGTATTGTCTAACATATTTAAACATTTTGCATAAAATAGTGTTGTCTTCACGTTTTGGTCCAAGTTACATAAACAAATTATTCTTTTTTCACAAAACTTTGATATTATGGACTACAACTACATTTTATGCATTTTTTTATATATATCTTACATCTATTTGGTCATATTTGCCTAATACTCTAGATAGAAACTCTATTAATAAGAAAACTCTATTTTTAAGGTTGTTATATTTGTGATTTTATTTAAACTGTATTCTAAGTTTAAATTTAAAAAAAAATATTTTTAAATAATTATATATATATATATATATATAATCTCATCAATTATCATCCCTATTTTCAACCCAATTTTGTTACCAGATATTCCAAATAAACAAAATATCATAGAGAAGACAAATAAGTATCGAATACAACAAATATATCAAGAAAAAAAAAATTCAACATTCAAAAGTTGAATATGAGAAAAATCATACTATATAAAACTATAAAATATTTTTAATTCACCCAATCTCTTTTTACATTGAAATGTACAATTTTTGTTTGAAAGGGTCAACCGTGCGTGAGTTGTACTAAACTTCATTCCACCAAAAAAAATCGAACTACTATTTGTTTCCTTTCTAAAAGCAACGAAAACAAACAAAACATTTTATTCTGAAACCAAACATCAAACATTCAATAGAGAGAAAAAAAAGTTTATGCTGACAGTGTTGAATCCCTATTCGTGTGTTACATTTCAATTGGATAGATGTCTTACAAATCCAACTTGCACAACTTTAGTAACACCAACACAAAACGACATTTGAACAGGTGTCCATTATTTTCTTTGTCCCTTGCAACATACAAAAAGAAGACCTTCAAAAATCAATGACTTAGAATGCGTTGGTCCACCAGGACTATGGCAGTGACCACTTTTCTATTTTTTAGGTGAAGAGTGATTAAATTTTTTAGGTGAGGAGTGATTGCTAGGGATTTATTTTTGAAAATGAAATAAAAAATAAAAAATTATCATTTTAAAATATATATTAATTAGTCTTGTTTCCAATAATGTGATATTTTCAACTGTAAATATATATGTGATATGATTTATAGATAATCATCGAACTAAAATTTTTACTTTTATGGATAAATGTTAAGGTTTTGTTATTAGAGAATTTGAAGCTATAATCTTTTATATTTTATTTTCCAAATCTTTTAAACAAATTTTATATTTTTTAAATATTAATGGAAGAAGTCGAACCATAAGCTCTTTTATTCTTATTCTTAACTTTTACTAGGTCAACTTTATAGTTTTATAAGATTGAAATATGGTTAAATATGTTTTTGATTTTTTAATTTTTAGTGAAAATTAAAATTAATTTCTTTTGAAAACTTTGAAACAATTTTGTTTCTCAACTCTATAAATGTGTGGATTTAGTCTTTTAACAAGATTTTCGCTTCAGTGTTAACTGAGAAACACATTTAAAACATTAAATAAACTTAACAAAATTTAGTTTCAAAGACTAAATCCACGCACTTTTAAATATGAGAGATTAAATTGGTTCAAAATATCGAAAAAGACCAATTCCAATTTTTACTAAAAGTGAAAGGACAAAAAATATATTTAACCCATTAAAATATGATGTTATGTAACAAAAATAACATTTGAAAAAATAAATAATAATTAAATAACAAGTTTAAACCAATTAAAATGAGTGATTTTGAATAGTTTTGAATAATTAACAAGTGTTTACAAAAATAAAATAAGAAGACAAAATTAATGTAAGAGTATAAGACCCGACATGATTAATTACTGTTTTTTTTATTGAAGTCACGATAAGAACTAATGAAGGTGGACATAATTTGTACTTAATTTGAGAAGGTTAATTATGTAGTTGTGGCTGACCCCATGAATTGAATCATAATTTGGATTTCATGGTTTGCTAATTAATTAATTCAATCTACTTGTACTTGTAAAATTGCTATATATCTTCTTCTGCATGAAAGAAGACAAAGTTCCACGTGCAAATCCAACGAAAATGTTGCAGTGTGTGGATGTGCATTTTTTAATTTTCTTATTATTACTCTTTTGAAAAACAATATAAAAGAATTTAAAACATAATTATAATCTCAGGGAGAAGAATAATTGCAGAAGAAAAGAGGCTGTTAATTATTCTTCATCAACGCGTGTTTTGAATTTTCAACGATAATTAATTTTTGAAGAAATGAAAAGAAAAGAAAAAAATAAAAAAGGAAAAATTGAGTGATTGAGGTCGTGGTGAGTCAATGAAACCTACCCCAACAGAGGGAGAGGGTGCAGGCAGAGCCATGATCTAATTAGAAGAGATGAAAAAGGAAAAGAAAAGGAGCGAGACAGAGACAACCACGGCTTCATTATCTTAAAATGGAAACGTGTGAGTGATGAGAGAATGAAGGATGAATCCAAAGATAAAAATAAAGAAATTCTGTTATTGATTTCGTGGTTATTATTTTCCCTCGCTCGCTCGCGCTTCCTTCGATTCGGTTCGTAAACTTTCCAATACCATAATCAAAGCTGCAGGTTGGATCCGTTCCAACATGTAGAGCACGCTCGCTAGCACTCTATCTGTTTGTTGATTGATTGATTCATTCATTGATTCGTCGATTCATTGATTGATTGTGAGAAGCTTTTTTGGTGCGGAATCCTTCGGCGGCGGCCATGGAAAACATTGCCGCGCAGCTGAAGCGCGGCATCTCGCGGCAGTTGTCATCGGGGTCGCTGCGGAAGACCCTGAGCCGGCAGTTCACGCGCCAGGCCTCGCTCGATCCACGCCGGAACAACCAGCGGTTCAGCTTCGGGCGGCAGTCGTCGTTGGATCCGATACGGAGGAGCCCCGAACATGACCAGGCGGAGCTCACCGTGCCCGAGAACCTTGACTCCACCATGCAGCTGCTCTTCATGGCGTGCCGAGGCGACGTCAAGGGAGTTGAGGATTTGCTCAACGAAGGCATCGACGTCAACAGTATCGACCTCGACGGCCGCACCGCCCTCCACATCGCCGCCTGCGAAGGCCACGCTGATGTCGCCCGGCTCCTCCTCACGCGCAAGGCCAACATCGACGCTCGCGACCGCTGGGGCAGTACCGTAATTTCCTCTCTCCTTTACTCCATTATTAATTTATTATAGAATAATCTTATATGTTACTGTTATTGATTTAATTTAAATGCACTGATAATTTAAACCGTCAACTTTTGACTTGTGATACACATTTCCCATACTTGTTCCACAATTTTCGTTCTGTCTGTCAATTAACTTTAGCCATCAGAATAATGAGCTTATAATATATTATAATATAAAACGTCTCTTACTTTTTGTATGGTTCACTTAAAAAAAGTAGATGGGTTGTTTGAAAAAAGTTGAATATATGACACATGGGGTGTTTTTATATTTCATGTTTTAGACGTATCATGTTTTTTGGTGTCACTCTGTTTTATACTTCAAACATATTGCATGTGTTGGATCTGGTCTTTATTTAAGAGAAATTATTATATAATATTATATCATGTTATTTGTAGTCCCAGCTAATTTTTTTTTACACAACGCCATATCAACGTCTGAATATTTATTTATCTATTTATTTATTTATTTTAGTCAGAGTGCTAAATGGATATTATGACTATGTGCTCGTGAATGTTCATTTATCTTTTATTTATGGGTAAATCATTTAGTAATTCACAGAGTACATCTATTATTGCATTATTAGGTAATTTTAAATTCTGGAAAACTCTTCACAATTAATTCTTTTAAATATTAAAATTATATCACAATCATACAAAATACTTTATAATTTTTTTTACTGAAATCAGAATAGATTTGTACTTGGAACCAGGTAATACTTTTCTCCGGGTTGGAGTTCGTGTTTCATAGATATGAATAATTATATTTTATAATAATCACTAAAATTTTGAAGAGTTTTTTCATATTGTTTATAAAAAATAGGGTTAAATATGTTTTTGGTCCCTCAAGTTTGAGCGAAATTTGGGTTTAGTCCCTCATCAAAACTTTTGACCAATTTAGTCCTTCATCTTCCAAAATGCGTGAATTTAGTCCTTTTAACCAAATT
>Ga0214545_1000336_pt1 | contig 70507 bp, 31 predicted proteins | sample CNSS4metaG_FD_160064 | JGI IMG/M metagenome (GOLD analysis project Ga0214545, IMG submission 160064) | Root nodule microbial communities from cowpea collected in UCLA plant growth center, Los Angeles, California, USA - CNSS4 | ecosystem: Host-associated > Plants > Roots > Nodule | place: USA...
TTTTGTGACAAATTAAAAGATAATTATAAATTATATATAAATGGTGACAAAATTTATATTTATTATTGTATTAACCACGTTGTGACAAAATGAAAATAATATCTACTTATAAAATAAAGATATGGTATTCACATCTGAACAAATAAGAATTTAATATTTTTTAATATATATATATATATATATATATATATATTATTTTAAACATAGAAAATAAATTTGTTATATATTATTATTATTATTATTATTATTATTAATGAAACAAATATTTTAGTATTGTAATAATTAATAGTTTATCACTAATAAAAAAAACTAAGTTATTAATATTTAATAATTTATATATTAATAATAATTTTATTTGATAAATTTTTTAATATAGTTTTTGTGACATTTTTTTATTTTATCACTATTATGATTAATATTTGTGACAAATAAAAATTTAGTCACAAATAATATGTAAAAAGTGACAAAATTTATATTTGTCACTAAAATTCATTTTTGTTGTAGTGTAAGTAGATTTCAAAATAAATTAGACTTATTTTGGTGCAAGAAAAAGGATAAAATGACTCATATAGATCCAATGGATCAATTTGATACCCATATTAGATTCAGAAATCCTATTGGATGAGATCTCAAATGTGTTGGGCGCTGGTGGAAATTTATTCTTGTAATGAACACAACTCTCCCTTTTTATTAAACAGGGCTTTGGGTACGCTAAGCGAGCTTAATGATTTTGGCTTTTAGTTCCTTAGTTGTTGAGTGAGAAGGAAGAGTCGTTAAGTCTCAAAGAGGAATTAATTTTCAGGGAGCTACATGAGTTTGGGGTGTTGGACAAAAGTTAGGTGTGATGATGGATGCATAGTCTCTAAGTTTGTTCCATACATTAGTCTATCAAAAGTTTAGTCAAATATCTAGTTTTGTTTAAACCATGAAAGGCTTTGTGTTGTGTGATAAATATTTGATTGTTGATTAAATGTTTGGTTTTTTATAATGTCTATTTTTGACCTATTTTGTGTGTTTGTTTTCATTCATAAAGTCAACTCTTTCATAATTTTTATCTTATTTTATCCTCAAGTTTAGTGTGTTTTTGTGTATTCTTATGTTTTAGTTAGCGTGTGCTTATTTTACCTTTAATCTCTTTTAAATGTGTTAAATAAGTGAATAAAAAGCAATTATGGTGGAGAAAAACAAGTTGGAACTCAAGAAAACATTAATGGAAAAGAAAGAATGATTTTGAGATAAATACCACTTCGGGCAACACTAAAATCATGCTCAATGCTACAACATGGAGAAAGGATTAACTTGTAGGTCTACACTACCAATAACCACCCTTGGATGGTAATAAAACAACCATTGGGCACTGAGCTGACTCGCTAGGTGATATGGTTGCTCGCTGGGCAAAAATGGCAACCTAGACCTGTAGTATTTGAGCCTTTGGGCCAAAATATGGCTTGCCCAATGAATTAAAAGTCAAGCCTCATTGGGCGAGAATGAGAATGTCAACCCCAATACGCAAAAATGGATATTTAATGATGCTTCTATGAGAGTTTAGAGGGGGATTCCTCATTTTACACAAAGAGAAACACCGTGGGTGCTTGGGAGAGGCTCTTGGAGGCTGTTAGGGGTGATGGAAAGCTCTCCCTTCTCCTTCTTGAATCTTCTTCTTCATCCACTGATGTTTCCTTTTGGATTGGAGAGGGTGATGGGATATGAAATTGAAGGGGGAGATGTGAATGAAAGGCACAATTGGAGGATGGAGCAGCTTACAAAAGCCTTACGAGAGGGATTGTTTCTACTCTATGTTTTCTATATATATATATATATATATATATATATATATATATATATATATGCATACTCTTCCAATTCAAGTTAATATTTGATTTCTATGTTTAATGTTTGTAGTGGCTTGATCCCAAGGTTTGATTGTTGGTTCTTGAGGTAATGAAAAATGTCTTTTGAACCTAGGCTTGAAATTAAGTACCTAATGGAGCCTGTATCTAAAGATAGAACACGATGCATTAATAATCTTATACTCTTGATCTTAATGCATGTTTGCTTGTTGAGGATTAAAGGGATTGAAACTTGATGAGTAATCATAGACTCAAAGTCACTGGGGATAAGATTTGCGTATAATTGTGAGTTGATTTTGTACATGAAATTGGAATTGAGATTATGGAGATTGCATAAGAATAAAGTGGCAGAAGTCTAGTCTTGACAAATCGTAAATATTCTATTAAATTTTCATGCACACCAACTGTTTGATAAAAATACTAAGAGTTTCTATTGTGTTTTTATGACTTTGTTGTCTAATTAAGGTGTGAATTGTGAAAGGTGTCATGTGTTGTACAAGCCCCTTGGGAGAAAATGATAAAATACTTATTACTTGCTACATTGCAATTAGTTCACTTGTCGTGTAGTTGGTTAATACACTAACAGTTTTCAAACTAATGATGATATTTTTTTAATGTAGTATTGTTTAATTTTCACTACTTTACCCTTTGTTTTATGTTATGTTTGTGGCTTTCCACCTACGATGATTGTATCTTATAATTGAGAAGATGGCTCTAATTTTGACAATGAGGAGCAACAATGAGGTTGTAGAGTTCTTTTCATTTTCTGTGAAAATGTCAATAAAATGTGTATATGTAATTATACACATATGTATATGGTAGAACCTCTTAGATATACTAAGTTAGGTTCTTTTTGAAAAACTTTCATATATATTGTACATGTATGTATATTTATATATGTACTCAGTCTGCCTATGAAGGGGTAAACTTTGGTTGAGAATTTTACATCCATTAGGCTTAAGCCCCAAAAGCTCAAACATCATACAATATCAAGTTTTGAAAGAGTTATCTAGTTGTGTGACCTATTGGCAAGTGCACCAAGTTAGTTGTAATACAACCGAATGAGAGTTATCGTATCAACATGGATTTAGCAAGTATATTGGTAGTTTCTTTTTGAGATTTTTGTATGAAAAAATTGAAGGTAGTATATATTATATAGATTGAGTGGAGTGAAGGCTCTGATTAGATTTCATCTTATCCTCTTCTAATGTACAACTATTGATCTTGTCTATTTACTATGCAAATAATTCAATGTCCTAGAAGTACTATAAAGTAGATATAGGTTGGTTCTTGCAACTTATAACCTAAGAACTTTAGACCTAGTTCCTCCACTCTTAGTTGAATGAATTCTTGCCTTAAGTGCAAGACTTTAACTAGCCCACCCTCTCTAAATCATGTACAAGTCTCTAGGAAAAATGAGATGATTTGATTAGACCATAGTTTGAGACCAGTCTTCCAACTCAATGCAAACTAGTGAAATAAGATGAGTTGTCAAATCATCTAAGAAATAAACACAAATCAAATCACAAACATTTGAATGAAAGCATAAATAAATATTCAAGAAGTATGAGTACAAAGAAGTAGAATTGATTACATCCAACCTTAACACAAGTGAGTTCATCTACTCATAAAATATTGTAATGCAATTCCAACAACATTTAAACATAGGATTTACAATAAGAGCATCTTTTTCTAGCATCGCAATATTGTATTCCTACTCTACTACTACTTATTTACTACTTCATTAAATGTCTAAAACCAAGACATGATGAGGTCTTTATTTATAGAAACCAAATATGAATCCTAATCTACATGTTATTAGGAAAGACTAAATTAACCATCATTACATCCTTAAGTGTCATATATGCTTCATCCAACTATTATAAATCCAAAACCTGTCAACTCCTTAAAATATCATGTCCCCCGCCCACCATCATTTCTAAGATCACCAAAACACACATCCTAATGTATATTATGATCATGACTCTTTGTCACTTGTATTTGTATGACTTTGGGACTATGATACAGATATAACCAAAAGGATATTGGCCAAAGAAATTCAATTTGTATTTCATTAGACTTTTTATATGCCTATAAGCATTTGAGCTTGAGGGTTCAATATATATATAAACTCGAGAGGACCTCAACTTTATATACCCTAAGGACACTTTGACCTTACGTGTACTACATGTGTTTGACTACACCAAGACCATCTAGTTTGAGATGTACGCGACCTAACATGTATGCAAACTTGGACGATATCATATCGACGAAGGTGACATCTAGGCGACTAGATCATTAGCAATGGTCAAAGGTAATTAATTCAAGGAAAGATCTAAAGCGTCATTACCAAACTACTTAGAAGTTAATTAAGTTAACTATCACATAGACCTAGACCCATCCTTGTAAGGGCCTATAATCAAGGTATAAATAGCACAATACACGAGGTAATTAATTACATTCATTATTACAACATCTATTGTTATATGATGCACTTAATTGACTTAAGAATCAAAGTGTCTTCTATAGGCACAACCCCTATTTTGGACTAGATAGGACGATACCTAAGGAGTTATCGTCTTGTGAGAGTTGATAGGCAGGAGCGCGAGGAGATAACGACTTGTGAAGATCTTTATAGAATATAGTTGGTTCTACAAACAGGAACATTTTGGCGCCCACCATGGGCCGATATATTTTGTGAATAAGAAGAATGTATAGTATTAACAAGAAGAATGTATAGTATTAACAAGAAGAAAGATGATTGGAGCAAATGAAACCAGCCAGATGTCCAGATAGATGGTCGTATTGTTGGAGATGCATAAATAATTTGTGGAGTACAAAAAGAGGACCTCTGAGGAGATTCAAGCATTGAAACAAGACAACGCTAAGTTGAGAAAGAATGAAGAACTAATCGATAAGGGTAAGGAGAAGAAATCCTTGAGAAAACAAACTCAATGTAGAAGAGTGTGTCTCATTGTTCCACTATCAACGAAGCTGAAGGGAAGACTGGTTAAAATACCGCTCCCAAAACTGAAGGGGCAATGAAAATCTATCTAACGATAAGAGGAAGTCGCTAACACCCTTTTGTTGATGGCATCATGGATACTTCACTCCCTAAGCAGTGGAAGGCCCTAATAGTGGATCGATATTATGGTAGCACTGATCCAAATGAGCATGTTGTCGTATACGTCACCTAAGTCAGTCTGTACTCAACTAATGATGTTTTTATGTTCATGGTTTTCCCTACCATTCTGAAAAGATCCACCCTGGAATGGTTCACCCGTCTACCTCATATTCTATAGATTATTTTAACACTTTAACAACGTCCTGTACGACGCAGTTCGTTACTAGTTAGCATCGTCACCTTACCTCCCTAACACTTCTCAATGGAAGGTAGGAGAAAGGAGAGTCTTTGCGTACCTTTATTGACAGGTTCGACAAGGTGGCCTTAAAGATCAGGAACCTGAATCCTGATATGGTTTCACATTAAATAATTACGATGCTAAGGTCGGGACCTTTTCCGGACAAATTATGCATGACACCAGCCACGAGCATGGATGACTGAAGGTAATAGACTGCAAAATTCATGCAACCAGAAGAGATGATGCAAAACCTTGTAAAATCTTTTTTTTTCCTAAATAACCCCAAATTCCAAGCCTTTTGTTTTCAAAATAAGCAGAAACCCTTTCCTTCTTTCTCTAAATTTCATCTCCACAATCTCCATCTTTGAACCTCCATTCCTCACTCTCTATTTGTTTGTTTGTAGAATCGAAATTGTAGGGTTGTTCCTCGCAACAAAGGCTTCGATTCTTACCGATCAATTTCTTGTTTGGGGTAAGTTAGTTTTTCTCGCCTTTTTTGTTTCTTTTCAGGTGCATGCAAGTCTTACTTGCTTACATATGCCTTTTTATTTTTCATCTCTGATCTCTTCTAATCGGTGGTTGTGTGGGCACAATTGGATTGTTTTTTGTTGTCTCAAGTGGAGGTTGAACTTTTGCGAGTTCGAAGGTGCTTGGAGGGTTCTTAGGGTTCGAGCCTATCTTCAAAGGTGAGGGAAGCTAAACCTTATTTCTTACATGATGATTTTGTTTGAATGTCTGGTTATGTATTGGTGTTGTGTTTGGTAGCTCAATTTGATCTGTTAATGTTTTTCTTTGTGGGTGTGAGATGAAAAATCCCTAATTTCATGTTTGACTGGTGTGATCTTTGTTTGAAAGTCAATAGTGAAAGTAGTTTTTCTTGTAAGGTTTCCGTAGATTAGATTGTTGACTGCTTTGACCTTTCTCACTTGTTTAGTGCATTACGTTTTCTATAGGTACCCAATTAGATTGGTTCTTTTTGCATTTAGTTCATGATTCAATTATCTTTCATTTAAATGTAAGAACATAATTTTTGGAGCTTTGTACAAGTTGCGGTTTTATTTTTAAATCCCTCAACTAATTTGCATATTTGTTGTTAAGCTATTGTATAAATTACTTGGTGATTATGTGAATGTGTGCGGATGATATGAACTTTTGGAATATAATGACGTATGAAACTATGATGATGATGACCTTGTCAATGAATATGTATGTTGTATATTGATGATATAATGTATGAGACTTGTTTAATTGTGAATTGAGATTGATAAATCGATTTTCAAGGGAAAATCCTTTTGAAGTATGAGTGCTTTGGTGTGCATTGTTGTAGAGACTTAGAATTTGGAAATTTATTGTGGAACTCTGCTAATCATTCAAACTCGTGTAGAGGAGAATGAATTAGGAGTGGAGAGTAGCAAGAGGTCCTGGTTGAAAGAACCATTTGTAGTTCTAGGAGTTCCATTAGTGAGAACTCCAAGTAATTCTACCTTAATGTCCTTTATCCAAATAACTGAGTCTAATGGGTCTTTTACGATATGGCTTGTTACTTATAATGGTGTGAATTACTTGTTAGAATTAATTGATGAATTAATTCTATTAATGACTCATTTGAAATATTATGATGGCCCAATTGTGATTTAATAAAATTTAAAGATCTATTGGTTATTATTATGAGAAGTGATAATAAAATAAAATAAAGATAAAATAAAAACCAACTTAATGGACATTGGTTTATAAAATGGATTGGGTTATGTCTCTGGTCATAAGGTTCTTTTCACAATAATCCACCACGAACGTGTGAGAAGAGAAAAGTAAGGCAAAGAGATAGATTGGGAAATGGTGGTTGAAGAGCATACGAAAGAATACAAATTGAAGAATGCATATTCACAAGATCTCACATGGATCAAGGTTAGTGCTCTATTATGTTTTATCGTGTGAGAATCCTAAATTCTAAAGACCCTTAATTGTTTTACATTACTCAGACACGGTGATATAAATTAATTTATGATTAATGGAACATTTGTTTTTATATTAGCTTACCCCCTCTTGTGTATATGCTTGTTGTTTTGTTCTTCTCCTTTTGCAATGATCACTAATATTTGGTGTGAGCAGATGAGGATTTAGGTGTTGGCTCCCTTGGCAACGGTGATGACAATGCAGTTGCTTTGATTTTAGTTAGCATTTTGCTACTCGTTATCTTTGAAAAACTCGGTACCTATCATCCTTCCTAGCTTATATTCTTTGGTTGAATTTGAACTTGTTTTGATTACAGTTTTACCTTTGTAAATAATTGTAAATGAAGTGATTTATATACTATATGTATGTTTTAATTTGTATAGTAACCATATAAGATACTATAAAGTAGTTTTGGGCTATTATTTTGGGGTGTTGAAAATGAGGGAATATAGAAATAAGATCAAGATTAGAGTTAAGACCATGTTGGGTGAAAAGAAAGGAACCAAGTGAGACTTTGTACAAAAAGGTGGGTACCACTAGTGAAAGCCTAAGCCTTTTCAGTTTTCATGTAACACACCTCTGAATCCTCCAAGATCTCGTGTCTTGGAAGAGGCACTGCAGGCAGACCTTGTACCACCACCAAGAAAATCACAGACATCGCTAAATTCTAACATGAAGAAACACTACAGATACCACCATAATCACGACCATACAACGTATAAGTATATCGTCCTCAATGAAAAGATTGATGAACTCATCTAGGCCAAACATATTAGGCAATTCGTGAGGCGTGATGACGTGAGAAGCTCATGTATCAACCACCGAAGATATGACAATAGGAGGGAGGGTTGTAGAAACTAAGATAAGGAAGAAAAGAAAGAAGAGTTAGCTCAACACGAGGATAGGCGACCTGATTCCAAGCCCTTGGTTAGGGGCATTATTCAAGCAATATCATGAGGATTTGCCAAAGGAGGTTAATCAACATCAACTAGCAAAAGGCACCCTAGAGTAGTGCAATTTGTTAACTTTGTATCCAAAACTTTAGAAGGAAGAGGATTACCCTTATCACCTTTATAGATGTTGGCTTCCAGGGTGTGGATCCTGAATAGGATGACTCTGTGGTCATCATAGTAAGATCGAAAACTTCACTATTATGAAGATTTTGGTGGACCAAGGAAGTTAAGTAGATATACTCTACTAGAAGATATACAAAAAGTTGCAACTGCTAGAGGAAGCTATGACCTCATATGACGAGCCTATATTTGACTTCTCTTGGAAAGAGTCAGCACCAGAGGGTATGTCAATTTACATATCACCTTTGTAGAGGGACATCTGACGAAGACCATATGTGTTCGGTATTTGGTAATAGACGATAACATGTCTTATAACATCTTATTAGAACGACCAATTCTCAACTTATTCGGCACAATCGTATCCATTCCCCATATGGACATGAAGTTCCCCTCATGATCAGGAGACATTACCACGGTCAATGGAGACCAAAAGACAGTACGAGAGTGTTACATTTCAAGTTTGCGACTCCCCACCCTATTGCTTAGTACAAATAATGTTGAAAGACCAAGTGTAATTGGCATAATCATAGAAGGAGAATACCTCAATCCCAAGGTAGGTGATGATGTCAGGATTAAACCAATGGGGAAAAGCAAATTGTTCCTTTTGCAATAAGGTCGAGGTTTGAGGATAGGCGTAACAATAAATGAAGAAATAGAGAAGAGTATAGAGCAAGTGTTAGTCGGAAACACAAATATGTTTGCTTGGACAACATCCAACTAATGGTGGGCATGGATTAGATTTTTAAAATATGGTCTACATTTAACTTAAGTCCAAATATTTGGATCAAATATTAGATCCACATTTACTTTTCTGTAAAATCAGATTAGATGTTTTTTAATATCCAAATCCAAATATTTGGATTAAGATTCAAAATCCAAATCCAAATATCGAATTAAATTCAAAATCCAAATCCAATTTTAGATCCACATTTTTCAATAAAAATTATTTTTTTTATGAATTTATTTTTAATTTTATAAATATGTCAATCCTAGGTCATCACGTTAGCTTCATCTTCTCCCAACACACTTCAGAACACCGTGACTTCCTCCCTGCACCTTCATTGCACATCATCGACAACAACACAAGAGCATGTCACACTACCGTTAACCACCATAGCTTTATCGGAAACGGAGACAGCCACGCAAATTGACCTCCATATGCATTACACCGGAAAGCACGAGCCACAAGAACTAAGCTAACAAACCAGATCTATGAGCGCCTACATGCTGGAGCAAGACGCACTAAAACATCTCAACCTTCGCGCATCTAGTCAGAGAATGTTGCAATCAGCTCGTCCTCTCATATCTGCACCATGGGATATCCATGAACGAAAAGGGAAGCACTCCATCTTCTCTTCCAATCAGACCAGATTCACCGTGAACCACCTTTAAACCATCGTCCCTGCGTCATTTTGAGTGAATCGCAGCAAAGAAGAAGGAGCCACGAGGATTTAGGGATTTTACAAATTTGAAATAGAGAAGGGAGATTAAAATAGGTTCAGATTTATCTAGATCTGAATATAGCTTGCATTTAAAATTTGGATTTTTCAATTTTAAAAATCTGAATAACTAAAAGAGATATTTGATTTGATAAAATGATAAAATTCAAATTAAGGATAAAAAATAGATATGATAAAATGGATCATTAACATATCAAAACAGAGCAAAAAAATAGATCAGATTAGCAAAACAATTTTTTTGCTCACCCCTACATCTAACCTTCCAAGGGTCAACCCAAGGGTAGCCTCTCATAAGTTGTAACATCCCTAAGGAATATTACTTATATTAATTAAATAAAATTTGAATCACAACAAATATTGCATTGAACATAAACTATTTCCCAAAAACGCGGGAAAATTTAAAAAGAACCTAACTGGTACCATACATAATTTGAATGTACCATATCTTTATATACAAATGATATTAAAATTCAACATAAAAATATTTACATCAAAATCAAAACAATAAAGTTTCTTTCAAAATCCCAAGTAGCCCATGCTCTCCGTCTCTAAGCATCTCTTGGCTCACCTGTCAAATCATCTGCTCCCGGATAACACATTATTCGATCATCGCCATACACACACAGATAGGGTGAGATATGCACAATAAAATATAAACAGATATATGAAATAAACATGTTTCCCAACCCAAAACAACATAAGTACAAAACTCATAATTTCCAAATCACCCAACCATGATCTCATAGTCATTCATGAGTCATATGCATGAACTAGGTCTTAGGACTTCCCTGTGCTCCCACGAAACTAACTTATTCGTGGTCCGACCTTATGAGCCTATCCCGCTCATAGTCCTGCCCTACAGACTCCTCACTTGTAGTAAAACATCTAAGTCTCATACTTGGACCCTGGCACACACGCAATCACCATACTATGGACTCCTCGCCCAATAGTAGCCGATGGGAACATCACAGTTCCTTGTCCATCGTGCGCCCGACACATGCAATCACCATACTAAGGACTCCTCGCCCATTAGTAGCTGACGGGAACCCAACCAGTTCCATGCTCATCATGTGTCCAACCACCGAGCACATCCCAGACCCCTAATGGACTTAGTCCTTCAAGCCCACACACCACAACACATGCATATACTTCCTATACCTAAGAAAGGTAGTCAATTCGCACACACAAGGTCATACAACATGAGAAATTCACATAATCTCGCTCAGGCCAGGACCTCTCACCCAAGCTAAGCCCTATGCTCCGCTTAGGCTAGATCACCTCGCTTAGGCGAGCTTAAAACAGCCACAACATCACATTATCTCGCTTAGGCGAGATTCCCTCGCCTGGGCAAGCCACACATTCGCCCAAAACCACACCCAAACCTCGCCTAGACGAGTATTCACCACACACACAAGAAAGCACTTCGCGGACTCGCTTAGGCGAGCGACTCTCGCCTAAGCGAGAGTGTTAGTCGCTCAAAACTCCAAAACCTCTCGCCTGGGCGAGATATCGCGCTCAAACTCTCAAGGTCTCCTCGCGACCTCGCTTAGGCGAGTGCCTCTCGCCTGAGCGAGAGACCACGTCGCTCAAACCTCTCCCTGATCGCCTAGGCGAGAATCACGAATCCGAACTCAACGTGAGACTCTGCAATTCTCGCTTAGGCGAGATGGACCCACTTGGGCGAGACTTGCAGGGTTTCGAGTCTGTTCCCGCACACAATGCACCAAACTAATACCAAAATCATACCAATTCACAATGTACTCGATTTCATTTAGTCCATTTCATCAATTAAACCATGAAACATAGTGTAAACATCATTGGACTTCCCAAATCGCACAATTTGACAAAACATCACAAGAATGGTACCCAAACCCTCATCCAATTATTATAAACACCCAAAAAGGCTTTGTTCCCCCATTCCATTCACAAATTCTCAAATTACAGCGCATACCACACCAAAACCAAACCACATAGATTCAAATCTGAGAACAAAATGCATAAACACAATCAATAGTGGAATACACATAGTTTCAGCACCCCTAACCTGGAATTAGTGCTCAAACTTGAGAAGACAGAAATCCTTGATCCGCACTCTCCCTCTTGGTCCAGCCCTTGCACACTCACAACTCCACTCACACTCTCAAATTCGTGCTCCTCTCAAAACCCAATTATCAGCACTACTAAAACCCTTCTTTTCCCTTAAAATGACCTTTTATAGGTGTCTTAATTAAGGGTAAAACGAAAAATGGCCTTAATTATATTTTTAATTTCTTATTTAATGTTAACTAAGGTTTTTTACTCCTCTTACCTTTGCCCTTTCAACTCCACTCTAATCTAGAATTAGCAAAAATAAAGCCTTCTTTATGCCTAACAAGGTTTGAACCCATGACCTTCCACTCATAATGCTACAGCACAACCACTATGCCAATTCACATTTAGTGATATACCCAAATCAACATAAGTTTACAATACCAATCACATACTCATACATATCCTTAAAATCAATAATAAAACAACAACACATAATTGGCATACATAGGACTCGAACCCAAGTTCTCTCACACAAACCAAGTACTCTCAACCATTTGTGCTAGTACTTATCCACATCACATTAAACAATAATTAATGCTATAAAGACGCTTTCTACCCGCATTTATTAATTAATTAATTATTTCATTAATTTAATTTTCACGAGTCTTACAATTCCCCCACCTTTAAAAGTTTTCATCCTCGAAAATAGGACTTACTAGTAAAGAGGGGAGGATAAGACTTCCTTATGAGGTCTTCCATCTCCCAAGTCATCTCTTGGGTTGCCTCGTCCCAGAGAACCTTCACCGTCTTCAACTTCTTACCTCTCAGTTGCTTGACCTGAGTATCCAATATTAGCACCGGTCCAACTGGCATAGTTAGATCCTCGCGTACTTGCACCTCATCTGACTCCAAAACATGATCTGGACTTGCAATGTATTTCCTCAACTGTGAGACGTGGAACACATTATGCAAGTTAGATAGGTGAGGTGGTAAAGCAATTTCATACGCCGCTGCTCCTATTCTCCGTGTAATCTGATAAGGTCCTATAAATCTCGGAGTCAACTTCCTTGATTTAAGAACCCTTATGATACCTGTAGTTGGCGTCACCCGGAGGAATACATGGTCTCCTTCATCAAACTCAAGTGGTTGTCTCCTCTTATCTGCATAAGACTTTTGCCTACTCTGAGTTGCTTTCATCCGGTCTTGGATCAACTTGACCTTACTGGTCGTCTATTGCAGAAATTCAGGACCAAGCACAAAGGCTTCACCATCCTGATACCAGCACAATGGGGTTCTACACCTCCTTCCATACAATGCTTCATAGGGCACCATACCAATACTGGAATGGTAATTATTATTGTAGGTGAACTCCACCAAAGGTAGCACATCATTCCATTTTCCCATGTGATCCAACACACAAGATCTCAATAAGTCTTCTAAAGATTGGATGGTCCACTCAGACTGCCCATCAGTCTGAGGATGATACGCTGAACTCATCCTCAATTGTGTACCCAAGGCCGCCTGCAATGATTGCCAAAACCGTGAGGTGAATCTACGGTCCCGATCTGATACTATGCTTTCGGGTACCCCATGCAATCTTACCACCTCTCGCACATACAACTCTGCTAACTTGTCCATCGACCATTGTTGATTCATAGGCAGGAAATGTGCATATTTTGTCAGTCTGTCTACTATCACTCAAACTGAATCATGGCCCTTAGTCTACCGCGGAAGATGTGTCACAAAATCCATAGAGATATTGTCTCACTTCCACTGAGGCACGTCCAGTGGTTGCAGGGTACCTCCCAACCTTTGATGTTCAATTTTGGCCTTTTGACATACCAAACACTGAGCAACAAAGTCTGCTACGTCTGCCTTCATACCATTCCACCAAAAGGACTCCTTCAAATCCTTATACATCTTAGTCATACCTGAATGTATTCTAAGACGGCTTTGGTGACTCTTCTTCAGTATCTGCCTCATGAAATGAGGCCCTCCTGGTACACACACTCTACCTTTAAATCGTAGAATGTCGTCCTCTCCCATCTGATAATCCTTCCCTTTTTCAGTACCTAACCACCCCAAAAACTGTTGCAATTCCAAGTCATGTCCCTGAGCCACACGAATTTCATTCAAAAATTCATTAGTAACTCTTAGCAAGCTACATTGTATCGAGTCTGACCCAAACTGCATCCCCAGGTTCATATCTCGAAGTTTCTCAATCAACTCTAACTCTTTTATCATCATACAAGATACATGTATCTTCTTCCGACTCAGAGCATCGGCTACAACATTTGCCTTGCCCGGATGGTAGAGCAATTCAAAGTCGTAGTCTTTCAAATACTCCATCCACCTACGTTGCCTCATATTCAGCTCATTCTGGTCAAACAAGTACTTCAAACTTTTGTGGTCGCTGAATACTCAAAATTGAAAGCTGTATAGATAATGCCTCCAAGACTTAAGAGCAAACACTATGGCGGCTAGCTCCAAGTCATGAGTCGGGTAATTCTTCTCATGCACCTTCAGTTAACGAGAAGCATATGCCACTACCATCTTTTCTTGCATCAATACACACCCCTGACCTTGATATGATGCGTCACAGTACACCTCAAACACCTTCTCGGTATCTGGAATCACTAACACTAGAGCGGTAGTCAAACACTTCTTCATTTCCTCAAAGCACTCTTCACACTGCTCGATCCAAGAGAAAGGCTGATCTTTTCTTGTCAGCCATGTCAATGGGTTCACCTTCTTTGAGAACCCCTCCACAAACCTCCTGTAGTAACTTGCTAAGCCCAAGAAACTTCGCACCTCCGTCACTGTCTTAGGCCTTTCCCAGTTAAGCATTGTCTCAATCTTAGTCGGGTCTACTACAATACCCTTAGATGAGATGACATGTCCAAGAAACTGTACCTCCTCTAGCCAAAATTCACACTTGGACAGCTTCCCATGGTGGTCTCTGAGTATCTTTAATACAACCCTCAGGTGATTTGCTTGCTCTTCTCTCGTCTTTGAGTAAATAAGAATGTCGTCTATGAAGACAACGACAAACTTATCTAACCAAGGTCGAAAGATTCTATTCATGTAATCCATGAATACGGACGGTGCATTTGTCACTCTGAATGGCATAACCACATATTCATAGTGGTCGTATCGTGATATGAATGTTGTCTTTTGCACATCTTCCAGCCGCACTAGAATCTGGTGGTATCCCGACCTCAAGTCGATTTTTGAGAACACCCCAGCTCCCTTCAACTGGTCTAGTAAGTCGTCGATCCTTGGCAGCGGATATTTGTTTTTAATAGTCAGCTTATTCAGCTGCCTATAATCCACACATAGTCACGAGCTACCATCCTTCTTCTTCACTAAAAAAACTGGAGCTCCCCATGGTGACGCGCTCGACCGAATAAACTACTTCTCTAATAGTTCTTCAATTTGTTTCTTTAGTTCTGCAAGCTCAGCCGGTGCCATTCTGTATGGAGCCATGGACACTGGACCGGCACCAGGAATGAGATTAATGGTGAAGTCAATGTCTCGACTCGACGGCAACCCTGACACTTCATTTGGAAACACATTTGCATACTCGCTAGCTACAGGTATGGATTGGATGGTCTCTGTCGCACTTTTCTTCTCTGGCTTGGCCACCACCATAAAACACGTGGCCCCTCCTTGCAGTTCTTTCACAGCTTCCCGAGTTGATATTAGTTCCAACCCTTCATGCTCTGAGAATACCAAACTGCGCCGTCCACAATCAATTATGATGTGATTGTTAGACAACCAGTCCATCCCCAATATCACATCCAGTCCCTCCAAGGGCAAGCACACCAAGTTCACCTTGTATCTGTGACCTGCCACCACCATTGAACACCCAACACAGACTGAACTGGTAGCTACCTAGCCCGAGGAAGGAGTTGAGACAAGCAACTCACACCCCAAGTCACGTGGCACCAAACTCAATCGCCCCACACAAGCATTAGAGATAAAAGAATGGGTTGCGCCAGAATCAAATAAAACTAATACATCATGCCCCATAAGTAAACAAGGTTGTAGTATCAGGTTATCTGACTCAGTAGCCTCAGTAGATGTCATCGCAAAAACCCTCCCAGCCTCAGTATCCCTCTTTAAAAAGGTTAGGCCAATATCGTAGAAGAAGAGGAAGTTGGGAAGGAAAAAGGGCTGATTGTTAAGACCGAGGCCAAAAAGTTGTTGCAAGTTGGCTTCATTAAGGAAACATGGTATACAACATGGTTAGCCAATGTCGTGATGGTGAAGAAGGCTAGTGGAAAGTGGATGATGTACGTAAACTACACGGATCTTAACAATGCTTGCCCAAAAAACCTCTATCCATTACCCAGCATAGACCAGCTAGTAGACGGAGTTACCGATCATAGTATGCTAAGTTTTTAGATGCGTATTTGGGATACAATCAAATACATGGTTGAGACAAATAAGTTGAAGACTGCTTTCATCACCAAAGAAGCCAACTATTACTACGAGGTCATGCCTCTCGGCCTTAAGAATGTTGGAGCAACCTATGGCTTAGGGACAGAGTTTTCAAACATTTAATCGACAAAAGCACCGTAGTATATGTGGACAACATGGGAATGAAGTCACATACCCCTCTCCAACATGCAAAGGATTTATCTAACGTCTTCATGACTTTAAAAGCCTATAACATATGCCTTAATTAGAAGAAATGTGTGTTTGGGGTTGATAGAGGAAAGTTCTTGGGCTTTTTGCTTACCCATCGCAACATAGAGGTGAATCTCGAGAAATGTAGGGCTATCATTGATATGAGGAGCCCTAAGAGCATCAAAGAGGTTTAAAGGCTGGTAGGAAGACTAACGACGATATCTCGCTTCGTGCTAAGATTAGCCAAAAAGATGAAGCCAATGGTAAAGTTGTTAAAGTCGACAAAGTTTGCGTGGGATGAGGATTGTCAAACTAGGTTATAAGATATTAAAGTTGGGTTAACCTCCCCACTGGTGTTGCGAAACTGAATACTTCAAAGCCATTGTTAGTGTATATCATTGCAACAGAGGATGCCATTAGTGTGAATTTAGTAAAAGAACATGATAGGGAGCAACACCCTATGGGGCTTATGTACTACATGTGTTTAACTACACCTCGGCCATTTGGTCCGAGATGTACTGGGCCTACATGTATGATGACATGGATGATATGATACTGACGAAGACGACCATATCATTACCAATGGTTAAAGGTAATTAATTAAACAAAATATCTAAAACATCATTAAAAGACTACTTAGATGTTAATTAAGGTCACATGGACCCACTTATGCCCATCCAGGTAAGAGCTCATAATCGTGGTATAATTATCACAATACACGAGGTAATTAATTACATTCATTATTACAATATTTATTGTCATGTGACGCACTTAACTAACTTAAACGTTAGGGTGTCTTCTACAAACACAATCCCTGTTTCGGACTGGAGAAGACAATACCTAAGAAGTTATTAGTTTGAGAGATTTGATAAATAGGAACATGAGGAGATATCGGCTTGTGAACGCTATGTTAAATTTGACAAGTAATTAGGTTATTACATGTTAATCAGGTACGAAGATCATATCAAACAAGATAAAGGCTCATGTAAGGAAAGTGAATGTTTTCATAAATATCACACTTATACCTTTTACTTAAGTATGAGTGTTTTCATAAATACCACACTAGTATATGGAAAAAGACATCTTCACTTAATGGAAGAAGACATCCCAACACACACTTTACCATTTTAGAAAACAGATACTATAAAAGACAATAATTTATTACACGTACATATGTTAAATTTATGTTTAAATTTGTTTATTATTTAAATTTGTAATAGATTTCGCAAATGCTAATATTTTAAATTATAATACTATGCTATATATTGATATGTTCTAATTTTATATTTATATTTATATAACCTAATTCAAATTTAGTTTTACTCTTAGGAAAATATTGTCATCGCTAATATAATTTAGGTTTAATTCAAATTTAGTTTTACTCTTATTTGAGTTTGAGGAAAATATTGTCATTGTTAATATAATTTAGGCTTAATTCAATTTCAAGATCCTCATAAATTTTAGTATTTTTAATTGAGTTTTTATAATTTAATTATTTTTGTCTATACTAAAAAATAAGTTTAATTATGCTTTTGGTCCCCATTTTGGACTCCAAATCTCAAATTGGTATCTGTATTTTTGGAAATCTCAAAATGGTCCCCTTTTAAGTTTAAAAGTCTCACTTTTGCCCTTTCCGTTAAGTCTGGACAAACGACGTTTGTGGTATTTTGAAATGTGGACACAAAAGAGGGAAATCATCTTTATATATTGTTATAGATAATTGTTATTATTACCAGCATACACACAGGAGTGACAACGCTTGTGTAGGCATTTTTTAAATATACCTGATATTAATGTAATGTAATGTTATTAAGTTAATATATAAAATAAAATTATATTTATTAAAAATAAAGTGAAATATATCAGAAAATACGAGAGAGTAAAGATGAGAGAATAATTGTTGATAAATGGAAAAAAGAGAATAGTAGAGATACACGATTTTATAAGAAACGTTTTGTAAAAGTAATAGTCAATTTTCAAAAATTTAATAAATAATTATATTTTAAAGGGTAAAATTGGTATTTTTAAATGTGGACACAAAAGAGGAATCCTCTTCATATATTGTTATAGATTATTATCATTAACAATATCTGAAGAGATACTCTCTTTTATGTCCACATTTCATATTTCCACTTTTACTCTTAATTATTATTTTATAAATAGTTGACCGTTATTCTGACGATCTTTTCTTAACCGTTATTTTAAAAACATCTTCTATCTTTAACAATTGTTTTAAAAACCTCTTTTGTATATATATTTTACTTTTCTAACTAACATCTAACAATTATTTTAAAAATTAGTTATATATTATTTATTAATCTTAACTCAATTTTGTATAAAAATTAAAAAATGCAAAATTGCGGTTGTGTGTTCGCTAGTTATTATATATTATAATTATTTTATTTTTATTCTATTATTGTTATTATTATCAATTATAACTATAATAATAACAATTATTAATATTAATAATAATAATATTATTATTATTATTATTATTATCAAATTTAATTATAATTATAATTATTATTATTAACTATAATTATTATTATCGTTATTATTATCTGTTATAATTAATGATGTATAATTATATTACTATTATTATTATTGTATTAATATTATTTTTTTATTTTTATTATTATTAATAAGAACTATAATTATTATAATAGTTATTATTATTATTATTGTTTGTATTATTATTGTTAGATACACATCTTACTTTTACTTATTGTGTAGAAAATATGTTTCAATTATTTGTCTTTTTTATTTGTTTTGTTGTTCATTTATCTTTACATTTGAATAATTATTTCAATTCAAAAAATATTTACTAAATTAAAAAAATAAGAAAACTGAAAAATAATTCTTTTATTATAATTAATCATTTAAGTTTAAAATATAACAATTAAGAGGATAAAATTGGAAAAACAAAAAAAGACACAACAAATATTTATCTCTCTATTATTATTATTATTACTACGTGATATTTTTTATAGTGGTATCATTATTATCATCATTATTATAGTTAGACATACATTTTACTTTTATTTACTATAGCTCAATTATTTGGACTTTTTATTTATTTTGATGTTCATTTTATTTATGTATTTGTGTAATTATTTGAATTAAAAAATAGTTAGTAAAATGATAAAACTGACAAATAATTTTTTATTATGAATAATTATTTAAATTTAACAAATAATGATTAAGATGATAAAATTGTAAAAACAAAAAAGGTACACAACAAAATGTATCTCTTTAAATATTTAGTTTTTGTTGTTGTATTATTTTTTTTTTTTTATTATTATTATTATTATTATTATTATTATCACTACGAGATATTATTATACTGGTATTATTTTTATTATAGTTAGACACACATCTTAATTTTATTTACTACATGATCATATTTTAATTACTTGTCATTTTTTATTTGTTTTGTTGTTGATGTATATCTTTATATATAATTATAGATTATTATTATCATTAACATTAGCTTTAATATTAGTATTGACATTAATATTTATAGCATAAACATTATTATTATTATTATTATTATCATTAGTTTCTTATTATTGGTATCATTATTTTTGTTATTATTATTTCTATTCATAGTGGTGTTATTAGTATAAGTGTTTTTTTTTTTTAATTATAAAAAACGTTATTATACTAAATAATTTGGCTAAACAGATTTTTAATCTTATCAAAATTTTACAATTTACAATTTATATTATCATTATTAATAATATTTTTAATGGTTAAATAAATATAATTATTATTATACTATTATTGGTTAAGTATGTTTTTAGTTATTGAACTTTGACTAAAAATTGGAATTCGTCCATATCCAAAACTTTGATATATTTTGGTTCCTAAACTTTAAAAATGAATGAATATATTTCTTTTAACCCAATTATGTTAACTTTTTTTACGTGTCGAATGTGTCTCATGTTAGTATTGGGTTAAAATGATTGTATTCTTTCATTTTTAAAGTTTAGGACCTAAGATGTATCAAAGTTTTGGACAAGACGAATTTCAATTTTAGGTCAAGGTTCAGAGACTAAACACATACTTCACCCTATTATTATTCTAAAGATTTGAAATAAAACAAATCGTGCATAAACGCACGGGTTATAGATTATTATACTTATTTCGTAAAATCAATTAATTGCACCATATTGTGACATCAATTTTATTTATTATATTTAAAATTGAATTTACAACTTTATTACTTTAATAATAACATTTACAACAATATAACCCAATTTTCATGATATTTATATTTTACTTTTATATTATTATTATTATTATTATTATTATCAATTATAACTATAACTATTATTATTATCAGCTCTACCTATAATTATAATTATTACTATTATTATTAACTATAATTATTATTATAAACTACAATTGTTATGATCGTTATTAATACCAACTATAAGTATCACTATCATTATTATTAACTATAATTAATTCTATTATTATTATTATTAAGGATAATAGTTATTATTATTATTATTATAGTTAGATACACATTTTATGTTTACTTACTCTGAATCATGTTTAAATTACTTGTCATTTTTATTTGTTTTGTTGCTTATTTATCTTTAAATTTGAATAATTATTTTAATTCAAAAAAAATTAGTTACTAAAATTAGTAAAATAATAAAACTGGAATTTTTTTTATAAATGTTTATTTAAATTTAAAATATAATAATTAAGAGAATAAGATTGACAAAAATAAAATTGATACAAAAAATGTTTATCTCTTTATATATCTATATATATATATATATATATATATATATATATATATATATATATATATATATGTAGTTGTATTATTTTTTTTATCACTACACGATATTATTTTAGTGTTATTATTATTATTATTATTATTATTATTATTATTATTATAGTTAAACACATATTTTACATCTATTTACTACATGATCATATCTCAATTACTTGTATTTTTTATTTGTTATTTGTTATTTGTTCATTTATCTTTACATTTGAATAATTATTTCAATTAAAAAAAATAGTTACTAAAATTAGTAAAATAATAAAACTGAAAAATATTTTTTTTATTATGAATAATTATTTAAATTTAAAATATAATAATTAAGAGGATAAAATTCTAAAAGCAGAAAAGGACGCAAAAATTTTGTATCCTTTATATATGTAGTTGTTGTATTATTATTATTTTTATCATTACGAAATATTATTATAATGGTATTATTATTATTATTATTATTATAGTTAGATAGTTAGACATACATCTTAATTTAATTTATTATGAGATTATATTTCAATCGATTGTCCCTTTTATTTTTTGTTATTGTTGTTGATGTATATCTTTATATAATTATAGACTATTATCGTTAACATTAGCCTTATTATTAGCATTGACATTAATATTTATAGCAAACATTATTATTATTATTATCATTACTATTATCATTAGTTGTCATTACTGAAAACATTATTATTATTACTATTCATGGTGATGTTATTATTACAAATGTTTTTTTAACTATAAAAATGTTATTATACTAAATATTTGCTAAATAGATTTTTAATCTTTTACAAATTTTATAATTTACAATTTATATTAATATTATTATTAGTATTTTTAATAGTTAAATAAATATAATAACAATAATATTACTATTCTAAAAATATTTGAAATTAAAAAAAATAAAAAAATGTGGGTCACAAATTATTATAATTATTTCGTAATATCAATTAATTGTACTATGTCGTGGTATCAATTCTATATATTATATTTAATACTAAAAATATTATTGCATTACTTAATTTACTACTTCATTACTTTAATAACAACATTTATAATAATATAACCTAATTTTCATTATATTTCATTACATAATATTTTTATAACTTTATTATTTTAATATATAAAATAAAAATAATAATAATGTTACCAGTTATTAAAAGAAAATTAATACATAAATCTTAAATAAACAGAATCAGTTGACCCAGTAATAAAATCGTAAATCAATTACACAATTAACTTAAAATGTCACACCTTTTTATATTTCACGAAAAGTATTTAACCTTTTTATATTTTCCATTTCCTAAACCACAAGAGAGGGAAAAAGAAATCGAAACAGAACCCCGCCTTAACAACTAACAACTGTCATTTCGCTGATCCGCTCCTCTCGTTATAACTTTTTGCCTTTGAGACTTATAAAAACTCACAACGCTATACGACAGCGTTTCGAATCTTTCTTCTCTCTTTGTCTGAACAAGCTATTTTCTTCTGAGACTCGCAATCGGAAGCCCTAACCCTCACCACTTGCGATAATCATTCCACCAAAATGGCAATTGCACGCACCGGAGTCTATGTAGATGACTATTTGGAGTGTAATTGCCTTTTGTTTCTCTCCTCTTTTACTATTTCCGCTTTTTTTTTTTTTTTTTGAATTGCTTTTCGATTCCGTTGCTGAATTTTCCATTATTCCCATAGATGCCAGCACATTACCAGCTGAACTTCAGAGGCTGCTCAACACTGTCCGCGAACTCGACGAACGATCCCAATGTAATTGCTTTCAAGAAAGTTTATTTTATATTTTATTTGTTGGTGAATACCCCTCTGCTCTATTTTATCTGTCATTTAATATATATATTTTTTATCTAGAATCAAGAAATATTATAAATTTTCTTTCCTTTAATAATAACAATTTATGGTGTTATGGAAGCTATGGTAATAAAAAAAAAATCTTTTTAAGCATTTATTAATTTAATTTTTTGTTTGTGGTGTTACGGAAGCTATGATAAACCAAACCAGGCAGCAGACAAAGTACTGTATGGGGTTCCCATCTCATGGCTCTAAGAAGGGGAATCACAGTTATAATAACAATTATGGTAATGAGGACGATGATGTAGCTTTTGAGAAAATGCGAAAAGAAATTGAGGGAAATCAGGATAGTGCATTGAGTCTATGCACTGAGAAGGTTTTGTTGGCGCGACAAGCGTATGACCTGGTGAGCTTTTATTTTCTATTTCTATGATTGTTGTGCCATTAACTGAGGCTTTTATAGAATGGGATTTAGGAAAGAGAATTTAATGTGTACTATATATTTCTCTAATGGACAAACCTGATACGAAATGATCAAATGATTTAATGGTGATGAAGCTTGACATCACGATTGAAGCAACAGAACAATTGCTTTACATTTGGTGAATAAGATATTTGTATAGAATAGTATCTACAGAATAGAGAAGGCCTTAATGTTATTGTACTTAGATTATGACATATTTACCCCATGCTTCTTTAAGAGGTGTGGTGCACTTCACCACCATGTGAGGAGATACAAGGCATTATTGGGCCATTTTGCCTCTAGATTCACTTACATTTTACAAAAACCTTATATCTCGGCCATAGTATAACGGAGTTCAACATTTTGCCAAATTGATGGAGTTCCTTAATAACTGGGCACACTTAAATAGCACACTGATATGCCACCAAAGCAGTGTAGCAATGCAGAGCAGCCCTGGCACTATAAGGGTTATATGGGTTGTCGTAGCAAAGTAGTTTAGTGGAGCAGACATAGAATACTGAAGATTGAACGAAACAAATGGATAGTGGAGCTATGTGATGATTCCAAAAATATTTGGTTTACTGAACATATTAAGACTTTTATGGGTCAATTTGCAGGAATGAAATATTCTATTATAACTTGTAATAGTTGTGAAAATGATGGAGTTCTTCAATAACTGTTAAAGCACACTTAGTCGCTAGCGAGAGTGCTGCCAATGTAGCAGCGGGGAGCAGCCCTGGCCCTATAGGTACTGTTGTAGCATAGCAATTTGGTGTAGTGAATGTAGTAGCGTGGCAAAAAGTGGACATAACAGATGGATAGCAGTGCTATGTGTTGATTCCAAAATTGTCCGTTTTACTATAGACGTTCTGGTATTTTTGGGATATCAATTTCCAAACATAAAATCTCCTGTTGTATTAGTAGTTAAAATCATAGAAAAGGACTTGGATATAGAAGATGATGATTGATTATTGCTATTTATGAAACTTGTTTTTGACTTTTGTTAGTAATTGTATATTTTGTTCAAGACACGCATGATTTGTTATTGTTAATTATGAATACATGTGTAAATTTTTATCATTCTTGAGATTTTGTATGTATATAAACTAGATAAAATTTTCAAAATACTATTCTCTGTCCCAGAATAGCATTTTTGGGGATGGCCAACTACGCGTTGTTAACTGTCATTTAAATTGAACACAACTTCACCTGTACTCTTTATTTTTATGCAGTGTTCCAGTCTTTTCACCTGATACTTCGATGCTTTAATAATTTTTCACTTGATTAAACTTCTACCTCCCATTCCCCTGAAAGATGCTTTATTCATTGAGGATGAGATCACTCTGCTTCCTTCTGAATAATTCTAATTGTATTTCATCGATTGAGAAAGGTTCGAAATGCAATTCCAATGAACAAAGTAGTCCTAATAAGTTTAACATTCTGGTGTATGATGATGCCTTTATAGGTTTAGTACTTTCTAAGAGATTTTCCTTTTCTTTTTATATTAGCTTCTGCGCATAATTATTTTATCTTATCTAATATGTTCTACTCATGGTAGCCAAAATCACAACTCAACTCATAGAATTGAATGATTTTATGATTCTGTGAAATTAAACATGTTTTTCTGTTTCTATTTCATAGGTAAAAACTGATTATTTTTCTCTTGTTTGGGCTTCTGAAAGGTCAAAATATTAAAGCTCAACATATGAAACAGTTTTTTAAAACTTAATGTCCGAAAATCATCAAAACTGGAACAGCACCCATTGTCTTAGTTTTTTGGTCAATCATGTGACTGAAAGGTTTTCATTCAAACGGCTAACATTCCCTACTCCTAAAATTAGGTGCGCAAACCTCCACCTTGAGAGCTTTCTATTGAGTTATACATTTTCTCCATGCCAACAGCAACAGCACGTCTTATTGTTTGTTCTTCTATTTTTACACTTTTCTTTCTCTGTTTCTTCAAGCATTAGAGTAGGCATAATTCAGTGGAACTAGTGCATTATGCAGTAAACTAGTGCATTATACGTAGTTGTTTTGTTTCAGTGATTGCCATTTATGAATTCTATATGGAGTTTTCATTATTGACTTTCTTATGCTTATGAAGTTACGAGTCTATGTTTATGAATTTAAGCTTAAGTACTTGCTGTGAGTTATAAAGGTTTTTGTCTCTCTTATTTATTATAAGATGCAAATATAAGAATTTATATACATTTAATAATTTTATAAATCATTTTGAATCTTGTGCTTCAAGTTACAATACCATGTTTAACAATTTTGTGACTCGTTATTGAGTCATTGGAAATTATCAAGTTTGACTATCGTGGTTGTACTTATGAAAGATTTGTCAATCTACTCTCCTGATTCCTTTCCTTGTACAAGAAGTTCTTTTAGATAATTTTGCTTGTTGTAATTTTTTTTTTTCATTTTTTCTTTTTAATGAGATACTATTGTAGATCCCTGTAGTTCTTCTCTTGGAATCTTGTCATGATTTTCTGTTATGTCTATCGACATTACATGACTTTAGATAGTAAGGACAGGTTCTAAGTGTTGGAGATTCCACATGAATTAAAGATATAACCAAATTGTAAGTATAAAAGGGTAGAGATCTTACTTTACAAGTGGGCTTTGTGAGACCGAATTATGCTTAAAATTCACTTAGCAAAGTTTATTAGACATATCGTATCACCCATTATCGGACAGTTATTGAATCACTCACAATAATGTAATCTCTTGCTTTAGATGTCTAGTCCTTGGTGTGAGGAAAGTGTGCAAGCCTCATCTTACATGCCAATTTTGTGATGTTAAAAGGCTACTTTCTAATACTAAGTTTAGATCCTATATTCACCTTTACTATGGAAAAAGTTGCTTTGAATTGATTTTGATGTGCACTATACTTACTGATGACTGCTCTTATCTAAAAAACCATGAAGATTATTTGCCTTTCGCTTCTTGTGCATAGAAGGAACATTCTTCTTACTCAATCTTTTTTTGTATTTGCTTTAGATAGATAGCCATGTTAAACGACTTGATGAGGATTTAAACAACTTTGCTGAAGATTTAAAGCAAGGTAAAATATTCTAGTAAATTTGCATTCTGATTTATTTTTTGTCTGTATGTAAAACTTATATTTTCAAAATTAACCGTAAAAATTATTATAATATGCAACTCTTACCGTTATATTAATCATGGTTATTAAGTTTGTTTGCGGGTAAAGAGATCAGGTGTAATAGTACAATAAGCTTATACAGGAAGCAGTTATGTCTTCTCGCCATTACCAATGAAACAATGATCTGTACTTAAAGCAACAAGTTCATTTAACATTTCCTCAGAAATACCCAATAATATTTTGTTTCGGTTGATGCCAATTAGAAAAATATGTTAATTTTTTAGGTATTTTTGGACTTGTATAAATAGCCTGCTGTATATAGAAGGAAAGTGCCAAAGCAAAAGCGAATATGTTTTGGGAATTTAGGGGAAACATTTCTGTGGTCTTTGTTGGTCTATTGTTGCTTCTTGAGTTTTAGATCCAGATATTCACTAAGTTCCTTGATGGTATTCTTCTAATGATCTTTTTTGGGGTGGCTTTGGTAGATCAACAGAGTCCGTGGTATGCTAAGATACTTTTTTGTTTTTGTTTTTTTGAAGACAATTCACCTTGCATTCTTGGTATATTTGTTGAGGACTTCAACTCTTCATTTATATGCGCTTTCTTTCTTCTAAATTTTTGTTTATCGAAACAAAATTGATTTTTGTGGTATAATATCTAGTCATGAGCTTTCTTAACGCCGTTTTCCTGTGCTTCATTTTATTCTATCAGAGGGTAAAATACCACCAGATGAACCAGCAATTCTGCCCCCATTGCCTATAGTCCCTAAAGCTGAAAAGCGCAAGCCCATATACATAACTCCTCAGCCAAAGAGAATTGATTACAGGGATAGAGATTGGGATCGGGAGCGCGATAGGGACTTCGAGTTAATGCCTCCACCAGGAAGTCATAAGAAAGAGTATGCTACCCCAATGGATGTTGATCAACCTATTGATCCAAATGAACCTACATACTGTGTTTGTCATCAGGTTCAGATTAATTGCTCATAATATATAACAATTATAAAATTTCCATGTGAGCAATTATGCCATATTGTTGTTTTTTTTTTTTTTTTGCTTAAAATGTTGAAACAAGAATATTGAGGCAGTTCTATTCTGATCATTCAGGTATCTTTCGGGGATATGATTGCGTGTGACAACGAAAATGTAAGTACATTTTAGTTTTCTCTATCTTGTGTTGTGTTTACCCTCTTGTTTCGTGGGAAGTGGGGTTTTGGAGAATGCATATTGTATTTTTTTTATTTCACGCATCAAATTCAATTACAATGCTCAAGATGTGGGATCATATAAAAATTGTGTAACTAAACATTTTACCGGTTACAATCAGCAGGTTACTTAATATTTACTTTGGGATTACTTTTGTATATTTTTTCCTATTTTGAGCATAGAGAGTGACTCTGAAGATAGTTCAGGAGATATTTCTTTCTTCCCCCTCCCCCCAAGAAAAAAAAGTGTAGAATGGTGTTTGCACCATACTCACTTGAATTAACTACTATATTGCATACATGTAGTAATTCTATAAATCATACCCATGTTGTAGCAAGAAACAAGATACAGATTTCTCCTACAACATTATCGATGAATGTTTATAATTGTTCACTTTTCTTTCCTGAATTACTGCTTTAGTTTTTAATTGTTCACTTTTCTTTTTATTATAGTCCTTTTCCAATGATTGATTTTTCGTTTGTCCCCTTGGTTAATTGGAATCTGAGTTTTTCTCTGTTTTTGGTGATAGTGCCAAGGAGGTGAATGGTTCCACTATTCGTGTGTTGGGCTAACGCAGGAGACAAGGTTCAAGGGAAAGTGGTATTGTCCAACTTGCATACTACTCCCCCAATGTCAACGATGAATATTTGCACGAACTAAACTACATTCATAAATGGCCACTGTTTCAAAAGAATCGTCACATTTTAGTGAATACATAATATGTGGGTTTGGAATAATTTGTCTTCTATATTGCTTGGTCATTTGTGTTGGTCACGGAGGCCAAGTGGGCTCACTCAGGCCTTGTATAAAGTCCTCTAGGATTTGAGAGAAATGATTCCAGATTTTAATTTTGGAGAAAGTTAATTATGTGTCTGTGGTTGTATAACAACGAAGGTAATGTTTACAAAATTCATATCCAAATTGTTGAAAACGAGAGAGCAACACCAGATAGCTTCACTGCAGAGTTGGAAATTCATGTCTAAAACGCATTTGCAACTATGCTGACACGGATTCCATCCATGTGGAGAAAACTGGAGTGTCCTATATAATAAATGTCAACTATTGATTAAAATATTTGATAGTTTTTTTGTTTATTTTTGTCTCCTTTTATAGTCCTATAATACATATATTCTTTTAATTCTAAACAATTTTATTTTTTATTATTTTATTGTTATTTTCCTCTCAATCCAAACAATTAACATCATATAAACTTGACAACAAACTTGTTGGTGTTCTTTTAACAAACTATTAGAGTGCTTTAACATTGTATTCGTCCAAAGACATTTTTCTCTTTTTAATAAGCAAAATTTTAAGATCTTTTATTTCACTCATTTATTAATAAAATAATTTAGTCGGAAATGATTATGTTTTAAATAATACTCAAGTCTTTAATGTAATTAGGTGAACTCAAATAATTCTTTGGGTTATTAATCACGATTAATTGCATTCTAAATAATATTTGGAATTTTAGTTATGAGTGAAAAAATGTCCAAATAATATGCAAATTGTTTTAGTTAAGAGTACCGACAATACTTAATTGTATCTTTGTAATATTAGTCTTTCTGATTGAACTTGATAGTTTATTAAGAATTGGATATAATATGGATAGGGATGTCAACGGGTAGGGTACGAGTAGTAGTTCCCATGTACCCTACCCGCTAGATAAATATTTGTCGGGTATCCGTTATGCGGGTATCTGCTTATTTTTTTCATATCTGCGGATATTCACGGATACCCGCGAGTATTTACAAAATTATTTAAAAACAAATATTTAATCATAAATTCAAATAAATAAAATAAAATACAACAATGTCATAAATTTTAAGTAAAGTTCAAACAAACTCAAGTTCATACAAATCCAAAAATTATAAAAATAAATATAAAATGACGTTCAACACAATGAAAATTCTTTAATTAGTGTTTTGATCAACAAGTTCACTTTCTCCTTGATTTTTGAAAAAATAATCAAATAATAAATCTCAATTGTCATGTGCTAAGTATTCTTATTTTGATTTCATCATTTGACAACAAGCGTACCATAAATGTCACTGTCTATATAGGGTTTGATGTGTATATGTCCAATTTCAAGGAAGGGAAAGAGAAAAATGTCAAGGGGTATACTTGGAAGAAGACAACGTACCAATACTTGAAGCTGGAAGAATGAAGACAGAAGACAAGACAAGATGTGCAGCTTAAAAAAAATAGGTCATAATGGTTTTTACTAATATATATATATATATATATATATATATATATATATATATATATATATATATATATATGAGGGTATTTTTGTGAATTAAAGTTTAGCGGATACGAATATCCACGGGTAGGGATACTATGATACTCGTACCCACCCCGTTAACATGCAGGTATCAAAAATACTCGTACCCGCGAGTAGCGGATATCCATTTTTAATATTCATTTCCTACCTATTGCAGATTTTATCCGCGAATACCCACGGGTACGAATATTTTTGACATCCCTAAATATGTATTTACAAATGAACCAATATAAAAAATGTAACTTAAATTTTTTTCCTCCTTAAGCTTATTTAAATTGCATGTTATTAAATATATTATAGCAAAAGAATTAGAGTTTTCAAAATACTAAGTTTTTATAAATACTCTTTATAAATCATCTATTGTATTAAAAACTTGAGTACGTCATCATTCCATTAGACACATTTTTTTTTAAGTTTTAATATACAATTTTGACAAGTCTTAATCTATATCATGTGACATTTTTAAGATTTTTTTTCTATTAGCAAAACAAAATTATATTAAGGTTGACTTTTTTTAGAAGATTGACATATATAACTATTAACAAAGAGGACTATTTTTTTAACCGTTACCAATTCTACTCTCTCTTACTAATATCTTATCCTTTAGGTTTTGAAATTCTTTTTTTAATTCAATGACTTAACAAAAAAATTAGCTATGATAAATGTGAAGCCCCTTCTCATTTTCTATTTCTCTGATTTATCTACTTTTCCCTAAGTTTAAGTGCACCAGCTCACCCACACTGAACAAAAACACTCCCCCACCATTCTCTCAAGTTCTCCTTCTCATAAACCCTCCACAATCTCCATAATTCTGATTCTTCTTCTTCTTCTACAAATCAGTTTCTGGAAAAAGAAGCCCATGCAAAGCTCCCAGTTGACTTCACTTCCAACTTCCTTCCTCACAGTAAGTCAATTCTCCCATGTCTGATTCTGTTTGACTCTGAATTCGAAATTATGCCTCTATTCTGGGATTAATCGGGTGTTTCTCCTCTCTCTGTGGTATAATGACTAAATTCTCTAGGTTGAATTGAGGTTTTGTGCCCTCACTGTTGAGGAGGTATCTTACTAAGCTCAAACATCATAAAAATGTAAGGTAAGCTAACCATTATCCTAAAATTCGTAGGGAAATCTGTTCTGATGACTTTAGATTGCATGTTTGAGTGTTGAATTGATGTTTGAACTGCATAATTGGGTGTGTGTTGAATTGTGCAAGGATTTTGGGTTCCTGCATGTGGGAACAGGTTCGTAATCTGGTATTTTTGCCTAGGCGAGTGACTCTCGCTTGAGCGAAAACACCAGAAAACCCATCCCTATACTTATGCGAAGCCTCGCCTAGGCGAGTTGAGGTCGCTTGAGCGAGAGACACTCTCGTATAAGCAAACCAGCTTAGCCTGTGCGAGAGTTCGCCCAGGTTTTTATTTTGCCCACTGTTAGAGCCTCGCTTAGGCGAGATTGACTCGCTTAAGCGAGTGGCCTCTCACCTGAGCTAGATTTGCTAGCTTGAGCGAGAGCTACTGCAGTAAGGTGCTTTATGTTCTGTTTTAAAGGGTGAAATTATATGTTTAAATGTGATCTTGTGCAATTAGTCTTTTATATGCTTGGAATGTCATTGCTAATATCGTGAGTGGTGAAATTGGATGAATATGAATTAAGAGAAGTTGTGGTTGAAATATAATTTCAAGGGAAATTCAGATGAGTATGTTAGTGTGTGTAAGGGTGTGAGGACTCCGTATGGTTGGTATTCTGAAACTCCAATAATCATTCACGCTCAAATAGAGCAGAATGGATTATGTCGTGAGGAGTAGCAGGAGGTCCTAGTCTTTGGACTTGATCAAGTTTTAGATGTGAAGGGACTTAACCTGGGAGTGGTTGGGTGATAACTCCTTGTGCCTAAACTCTGCAAAGTTTGGGAACCTTCACAGGTGCAAGCCACCAAGAGATCCAATGTCACTTACACAATCCGGATATTGAGTCTAGAATTATATAATTGAACTATGTTTTATGAATGATATTCATGATGTCGACTGCATGATTATCTTATTTCAGTTAGCTTACCCTTTCTTGTCTATGTTGTTTTCCTTGTGTGTTTTTCCCTTGCAATGATCACCTACTTCTGGTGTGAGCAGAGAAGAATCCAGATGATGACACCCTTCTACTGGACAAGAGTTGACCCTTTTGCTGAGTAATTGAGTAGTGGCTTTTGGGATAGATCCTTCGGAGTTTTGAGTTGTATAAATTAACTCTTCCTTATATAGATTGTACTTGTCGATAGGGACCTATGTGGTTATTTTTGGATGACTGTATTAATGTTCTATAATAGTTAAATTCTACTATCTGCCTTATTTGATCATAATGTGATACTTTATTTAGTAGCGTAAAAACTATTATATGGGATGTTACATTTTTGGTATCAAATCAGTAGTTCTTTAGGATTTGTAGGTGTGAGCTTGCTTCGTTTCTGTTGTGTGTTCCTCGTAATGTCTTTAGCATGGATGTAGTATTTGTTAGTCGGACTGATGGTTCTCTCTTTGTGTGGTCAGAACTATGGCACCTAGGCCTCCCCCTCCTCCTCTTCCGAACCCGGATAACTCTCACTTGGTGGGGACAATTGAGGCGATGATAGTAGCCATGCAGCAACAGAATGCTAACATGGTGAATCAGCACAACTTGGCCTTGCAGCAGATGGAGTCTGCTAGGCTAGCAGCGAAGGCGACTCAGCAGACTGATGGAAATGGTTCCTGGTTGAAACTTGGTCACTGTTTGGTCTTTGTACTTTCAAAATACCTGCCATATCTCTGTCCCATTTAAATTATTAAAATACACACACAACACACACACACACACAAATATATATATACTCTACTTTTTATTTCTTCTAATTATTTGGTTTGTAATGAAACTCATTCGCATCTCTAATATATTTTTTCATCTTATCATAACCTTTATGTAATTATTATGTTAAAATGATGTATGTCAATTAAAAAAATATTTATGTCTCACATTTGAATATTTTTATTTATTGTATATTTTCCTTTCACATGAGAATGTTTAATACTCTCAATTTAAGTGTTTAATAGCATAAATGTTTCATTTACTAGGTAATATTGACTTATTATTAATAATTTTTGTTTCATTTGAAGAACTCTTTTGTTTCGCTAAAACATTTTATTTATGAATCATTGAGTATATATGTTGATATTTGAAAAATTTTCTTAGATCTATATGATATTTTTCATCTTATCATACGCTTAATTATACACTTGATTTCTTTTGTGCAATTTCTTTTAATAGTCTTTCAAATTTTTTCTAAGACACACATTTATTAATTTTTTAATATTTTTATTTGTTGTTTATTTTCATTATGTAGAATACTATTTCGATATATTTTATCTATTTTTTTTTATTTTCTAACTCATTATTAATCATACTGTAACTTTTTCACTATAAGTGTATAAATAAATTTTATTTACTGCAATATAAAAATTTAATGTAATTTTTGTGAATTTTGTATCACCATCCAACATATATTAGAGTTCAAAAGATATAAGATCTATGTCAAAATTTTATTATTATGTTTATTATTTGTTCCTTGTGTCATTTTGATTAAGTGGTATATTATAACTATTATTAGTGTATGGAAAAGACATTCATTAGAATTTAAAAAATTTTAGTAAACAAATATTTAAAATATATTTTAATTTGAATTTTTTTTTCTTTTATATTTTTTTTTAAATATTTTTAAATTTGATCAACTAGGTTTCATTAATGTTTACAAATTTAATAAATGTTTTGGTTCTCATGAAATTTCATTTGGTAGTCTAATCTTGAACGTAAATAATTATAATTTATTTCAAAGTATTTGATATCGAAGAAATAATTATCCTCCTAATATTGAATATTTGATAATATTATGTTTCATTTACCGTAAATTTTTATTATTTTATAAAAATTAATTAAAATTAATATTAAAGTAGTAAGAAAACGGGTACGGGTATGGGTACGAGATTATACCCTAGGGATGGGACAAAAGTTTGATACTCGTTGAGTTTGAGTATGAGGATGAGGATAAATTTTTCTATGGGGATGTGTATGGGATAACGAAACTCGTTCTCGCCCCACCTCGTTGCCATCTCTACTCCACATGCAAAATCATTGTTAAAATATAATAATACTACTACTATTAATAATAATAACATTATATAATAATAATATTATATAATTGTTAATAATAATATTATCATACATTAATATTAATTAATAATTTTAATATATCAATAATAATATTAATAATACTATTAATAATTATATATCAATACTATAATTATATTATTAATAATATTAATATTATTATTATTATATAATCTTATTAATTACTAATATTAAAAAATATTAATAATAAATAATAATATTATTAATTATCATTAATATTATTACTCATATATTAATATTATTAATTATTATTTATATTATTACTGATTTATTATTATTATTACATAATTATTATTAAATATTAATATTAATAATAGTTATAATATTATTTTTTATTTTAATAATATTAATAATTATATATAATAATAATAATAATTATTATTATTATATAATAATACTATAAGTAATTATATATTATTACTATTATATAATATTATTATTAGTATAGTATTATTATTATTATACAATTATTATTCAATGTGCATGGATTAAATAGTGACCAAGTTTCAACCAGGGACCATTTCCAAATTAAGTTCAAATTTCAGGGACCAAAAGCATATTTTTTCCAGTTTTTGTGAAAAGTGTCGCCCTAGGCCGACACTAGTTTTTTTTTTATATAAAAAATTAAATAACATGTGGCATGTCGTTTGCTATTTTTAATGCCGTCCAAAAATAGGGACTGAAAACAATGATTTTGAAAGTACATGGACCAAACAGTGACCAAGTTTTGACCAAGGACCATTTCCAAATTTGAATCAAACTTGAGGGACTGAAAACATATTTTTCCCTTAAGCTTAAGATGGGTATTTCAAGCAAAATTGACATAATACTAATGACACACGAGTCCAATCTACAAAAGGGATTAATATCGTCTTTAACCCCAAAACCTTAAGACTATTAATTTATGAGTCTTTTTCTTGAAGTGTTCAACTTTCTCATTTATTCCCAATGTGGGACTTAGTGTAAGATCCGAAAAATTTAATTAATTAAATAAATAAATAATTAATTAATGCGAGTAGTGGAAACCTTTATGGTAATTAATGCTAGCTTATGTGATGCGGAATAATATTAGCTTAAATAGTTGAGAGTACTTGGTTATCTTGAAAGGATTTGGGTTCAAGTCTTGTGTATGCCGATTTTGTATTATTTTAATTGGTTATTATTTTGATAATATGCTTGATCATGAGGAGTGAGAATATAATCCTAGATTTATAGGAATTATCATGAATGAGTTGGTTGAATGATTGTGCATTGACTTGACATTGGCATGTGTTAGGTGAAAAACGGCAAGTGCACCGGTCGCACATAGCAAGTAATAAATATCGTTCTCTCCACAGGGACTAGTGCAACACATGACAACTCTCACAATTCATAACTCAAATAGACAACAAAGCTCACAAAAACACAAAGAAACTCTTTTTGATATTTTATCAAACAATTGGTGTGCAACATAAATTTAACATAGATTATATACAATTGTCAAGACTAGATTTCATTCACTTTATTCTCATGCATTCACAAACATCTTAATTCCAATTTCATGCCGAAATCAACACACAAAAAATACTCAAATCCTATTCCTAACGACTTTGAGTCTATGATAACTCATCAAATTTCAATTCCTTGAATCCTAAACAAGTGAAATCATGCATTAAGTTCAATAGTCTTAAGATTACTAATGAATCATGTTCTATCCCTAGATACAAGCTCCATTAGGCATTCAATTTCAGTTCTAGGTTCAAAAGACATTTTCCCACACCTCAAGAACCACAAATCATACATGGGTGGCCAAACCAAAGCAAGCATTAAGCATGGAAATCAAATGCTAACATAGAAATGGAAAAGCATATGGATTAACATCACAAAATACACAAGAATTTAGTTCATTACATCTAATCTCAACAAATAGGTTTAGCTCTCCATGGTGGAGAACCTAGGTTTTACAAATTAGAGAGATAGGAAAGAGATGGAAACCAAAGAGAATATGCAAGCCCTCTCCCAAGGTTCTTAGCAGCTGCTCTATGCTCCAATTGTGCCTCCCCTTCGCATCAACACCTCCAATTTGTAACCCATCTTCCTCTCCAACTCCAAAAGGGGGAAAAACCACCATGAGTGGAGGAGAAGACCCAAGGAGGAGTGGGAGATTTTCCCAACACCCCTAACAACCTCCAAGAGGCTCTCCAAGCACCCAAAAGTGTTGCTCTATTGTGCAAAATGAGGAATGGACCAAACCCTCGCGAGAAACAAGTTTAAAAACCCATTTTTTGACATGTCAACAAGCCATCGCTCAGCCTTGTCTCAGCAGCGCTCAGCGCCAGATTCTACGACAACATTATGTATTTGAAGCACTGAGCGTGATTCTAGTGGCACCTGACGTGGGTATTTGCTTCAAAATCAATATTTTCTTGTCCAATCATGCTCCCTTGAGTTCTTGCTTGTTTTCTTCCACCACAAATGCTTCCTATTAACTTATTTAACACACTTAAAAGAGAGATTAGAGGCAAAACAAACATAAAACAACTAAAACATAAAACAATACAAAACACATTAAACTTGAGGATATAACAAGATACAAGCTAGGAAAGAGTTGATTTATTCATGACAATAAACACACAAAAAGAGGTAAAAATGGACATTATCAGCATGGTTGTGTTCGAACCTTGGTAGACCTGAATGAAGCTTTCTTTTTGCTAAAATCATTTTTGGCATGGATGGGAAGGGTCAGAAACTCTAGCCGTCAACTGAGAAGGCTGAAGAAACACCATGTTAATGACAATTGATAGTCATTAAACCTCCATAATCATAATTTCGTTTTATTGTAATTAATTTTAATAAAATTGAATTAGAGAGGTGAGAGTCTTGTTCTTCTTCGTGATGGTGATGATCATTTTACTACTATTAAATGTGATGGTCTTGTTCTTCTTCGTGACAATGAGTTTGTTAATCTATGTTTTTGAAGAAAACTTGTGGATAATTGATAATAGTGCTACATTACACGTTACACCGAGAAAGGAGTTCTTCATATCTTACATTTCTAGTGATTTTGGAGTGTTGAAAATGGGTAATTATGTATAAAATATTGTTGGTATTGGTGAAGTTTGTTTGCAAACCAACATAGGAGTGTAGTTATTACTTAGAGTAGTCAAACATGCTCTAGATGTGTGTTTTAATAAGATCTTTATGCATTTACTTGATGATAGTGGTTATACTTTGGTTGGTAAATGGAAGCTCGATAAAGGTAATTTGTTTATGTTCTAGGGGAGAAGAATTCTAAATTGTACTGGACTAAATTTATTGTTGCTAAAGGCATTGTAAATTCTATGTATATGGAGACATATTTGTGGCATTAAATGCTTGGTAATATAAGTGAAAAAGGAATTAATTCTTAACTAAAAAAGGAATGCTTTTAGGATTTAAGAGTACAAAGTTGGAGAAGTGTTCTCCTTGCATGGCTAGTAAACAAACCAGGGTATCATTTAAGAAGCATCATCATTCAAGGAAGTTAGAGTGCTTGAATTGGTGCCTTTTGATGTTTGTGGTACATTGAAGGTAAAATAATTTAATGGCGCACTTTACTTTGTTACTTTTATTGATTATTGTCCTAGGAAACTATGGGTCTATGAACTCTAGAGATACAATCAAGTACTTGCAAATTTCAGAGAATTTCAGGCTTTGGTTGAGATGCAATTAGGAAAGAAGTTGAAATGCATATGTACTGATAATGATGGTTAGTATCGTGGATCATTTAATGTCTATTGCAAACAAAAGGGTATTGGACATGAGAAAACTCCTCAGTTGAATTGTCTAGCAAAGATAATGAATAAGACTTTGGTTGAAAGAGTTCAATGTATGCTTTTTGAAGCAAAGTTGCCTAAACATTTTTTAGAAGAGGCATTGTTTGTAGTCATGCATGTTACTAATCTTAGTCTTACAATTGCTTTGAATACTGATGTGCTAGAAAATATTTGGTTCGACAAGAATGTTAGTTGTGATCATTTGTGTGTCTTTTGTTGCAGGACATTTGTTTATGTTCCAAATGATAAAAGATTCAAGTTAGATGTAAAGACAAGACATCGTATCTTTATTGGTTATGGTCATGATGAATTTGGCACAAGTTGCATAATCCTGTTGAGAGGAAGCTAATCAAAAGTTTTGATGTGTAGTTAATGGAAGACCAAGCCATTGAAGACACTAACATGATAGAAAATATTGCAACCGAGAAAGAAGTAATTTCCTTATGGTAATTCAATGTGGTTATTTGTTCATAATCTGGATAATATTGAGACTAATAGTCAAAATGATGAGCAACATGGTGATGTTGATGATCAACAAGTAGGAGTAGATGTTCTAATTGATGATGCACAAGAGGAAAATGATATGTTACATCATGATAATCGTGGTGATACACCTAAATTACCAGAAGTTCCTACTAGGAGGTCCAACATGGTGATAAAATCATCTTGCAAGTATCATTCTCATGAGTATGTAACCTTAACTATAAAGAACTTGAGTGTTTTGAAAAAGCTTTAGAAAGTGAAGAAAAACAAAAAGTGGATGGATGCAATACAATATGAGATGAAATTTTCCATGATAATCACACTTATGACTTGGTAAAATTACCTAAAGGAAAAAGGGCTTTAGAGAACCAATGGATTTTCAAGACGAGGCAAGCGGCTAATTTTATATCTCAAAGGTATAAGGCCATATTAGTGGTTAAGCTATAAACAGGAAAATAGTGTTGATTTCAATGAGCCAAGGCAAAAGTTCAAAGCTTATTATGAGATTACCGAACTAGTAGTGACCTCTGCATAGTTGTGAGCAGGGAGATGGGTATGTGTCTAAAAAGTCCAAACTAATAAAACTTATTTTGCCTCACTAAACCTAAGTGAAAAAGGGTCTTCCAGGTTAAAAGGGCATGTCATTTTCACAAGCTTTGGGAAGAGAGAAAAAGAGAGAGAAAAATTATTGACATATTCACTAATCCGCCTTAGTAGAGTTATGATTCTTGTTTCGTTAATCATCAGATCAAATTGATAATAAGTTCTCAACATGGTTCTTCTCAAAATTGGAGATATGTAGTTAAGAGAAATCAATCTCACAATATTACTTTATTTTATGTTTTTTCTTTCTTTATTCTTTATATTTGAGAACATTATTATTTTGATGTACTGACTTAGTACAAACACTCTTTGTCTTTTGATTTGACGACACTCTTGTATCCATTAACCTTAGTGGAGCTTGATTAGCTTATGCTTATGAATTTTTATTTCTCATACCGAGAGAATTTTTCCACGTTAAAAATATTGTTATTCTTTTTTGTGATTATTATTCTTTCTTACAAATTTTTGTAAGTTTCAAAGAATTATTTTTACTATAGTATTTTTAGTTGTTGTATTCATATCTTCCCATCAACTTTATGTATCTCTTTTAAAAAATAAAAGTTTCTTCCATTTATATTTGGCTTTTTAAATATCTCCAATGAGATCTTATTATAAAATCTATAAGGTCTTGTTATAAAATCTTATTTTATGTAGGTCTTATTGAACCATATATTTTTTTTAAATATTTTCCAAATGTTACTTTAATACGAAAATCTTATAAAATTTATATTTTTTTATGGACCAAAAGTATTACGTTAGAATTAAAAAAACGACTTTTTTTTCATTTTTATTACTAAAATCTTAAATTTACAAGATAAGTATTCCCAAAAAAAAATCTTATAATTCTTACAATCCTTACATTTTAAATTTATAGATTTGACTATAACCTCTGCATTTAAAATGCTTAAGATTATTTTACATCAATTAATAACTGAAATAAATCTTTGTAATTACAATACAATAATTGTATAATTTTTTAATACACATAAATTATTGTACCACATATTTTTTAAAATATTTTCCAAATGTTACTTTAATACAAAAATCTTATAAATTTTATATTTTTTATAGACCAAATGTATTATGTTAGAATTAAAAAATGATTTTTTATTTTTATTACTAAAATCTTAAATTTACAATATAACTCTTAGAATCCGTACATTTAAAGTTTATAGATTTGACTATAACCTCTACGTTTAAAATGCTTTAAGATTGTATTACATCATCAAAAAACTGAAATAAATCTTTGTAATTACAACACAATAATTGAATAATTTTTGAATACACATAAATTCTTTTTGTGTTGTAGTTTTTTTTATTTTTTTAAAAAAAAAATTTTTTTTTTTTTAATTTTTAAATTTTTTTAAAATTTTTTTTTTTTAAAAATTAAAAAATGCCACGTGTCAAGTCCATGTGTGTGACACGTGGCATTGTCAGTGCCATGTGGCATTGTAATGCCACGTGTCAGTGTCACTATTAGATGTCATTGTGTTGATTTCGATTTGGTTCCCACATATGTCTTTTTGTTTCAATTTAGTACCTAAGTATGTGTATCTGATTCAATTTTGTCTAACCACATATTGACACGTGGCATGTTGACTAACGGCGTTAGTCAACTCTGTCTGAAAGGGACCTAATTGAAACAATTTTCAAAAGTTAGGATGCAATTGACACTTTTTTAAAAGCGGGTACCAATTTGACACTCTAGTACCAAACTGGGTACCTTACGATTAATTAAACCTAGATTTTGCTATAACCTAACATCAACCAATAACCGAAATAAATATTTGTAATTGATGTACAATAATAATCGTATAATTTTTGAATACACATAAACTATTTAAAATTATCATAACTACTAAAACTTTATAAAATAATTATTTTAATTTAAAAAATAATTAAATTTAAATTAATAATCATTTAAAAGATAAAAGTAAAAATATAATTATTTTAAATATGATTGACATTTGGGCGCCTCTTTTAAAAATTCAAATTAACTTTCAAAAGCGGGAAAGGAGCTTACCCTACCAAAATCTATCACACTAACATCTAAAAAGTAAATAAGACAAATTTCAAAACCAATTCACGATATTACCCTCTCACCATTACCGATATACACTCCTTAACTTCTCTCTGATTCATTATTTTTCTTAAATATTAATTCCAACACACCCATCATTTTGCCATCATTTTGAACTATAGTTTTGTAATCATTCAGTGTATACTTTTCTTTTTATTATTCTCGAAAAAACCATAGTAATAGACAGATTAAAAGGTATCTACAATCGAAAAATATCATAATAGTCTATTGTATTTAACAATTCAATTGAAGATGATAAAAAAAATTAAAACTCATTCTTGTTAATTTTATATTTTTATAAAATTTTGATAAATTGTGTATAACTTGATATATTAATTTTAATATTTTCAGTTTACTTGATATATATATATATATATATATATATATATATATATAAATTAAGAATTTTTCAATATTTTTATTTTTCAAAATTAATTTTAAAGTAATTATTTATTTTTCTCTTAATTTAAATTATCCCTGTGCAACACGAAAAATCTTATATTTAGTAAGTGATGAACACAAATTTCTACTATTATATTAGTATATTTTAAAAGTGATTTTAAAATATTTTTTTCCTTAAATAGTGAAATGTCAGCTTTATCTCTAACGTAAACTAAATATTATGTATACACGTTTTTTTAAAATATTTAATGTCGTTAAGTTAACATAACAAACAAATTTATATTTATTAAAAATAAAATAAAATGAATGAAAAAAAACATAATAGTTATTTATATTTATTAAAAAAATGAATGAAAAAAACATAATAGTTGATGAATCAGTAAAAAAAATAATAATTATTATCACAGTTTTATAAAAAATATATCTAAATATTTCTTAGTTCTTTAAAAAATAAATAATTATATTATAAAGAAAAAAATTGAAATAATAATTTTGGACATAAAAGAAAACCTTTTATCTATATGTAATTATATATATATATATTTTAAATTCTGACTATTTTTTTTTTCTAAAGATCTTATTATTTTTTTGACTAAATTAACTTTTTTTTATCAATTTTATTCTCTCTAATGTTAAATGTAAAATGATTACCTATTAAAATTAAAATTCTGATATGATAAGTTTATAATTAAATCACAAATTGACATATTCAGTTTAACTCTTTTAATAAAATTCTTTTTATATTATTAATATAATTTGTTATCAGTTTGAAACTACCATCATTTAGGATTTCCATAAAGATTAATAAAACTACAAAATACTTTCAATAAAAAAAAGTGATCTTTTGTAATATTAATTAACATTTTATATCCTTTTGAAAATATTATTCATTTAGGATTGTCATAAATATTAATAAAATTATAACATACCCTTAATCATATTAAGTTTGACTAAATTAATTTATATTTTAAATAAAAATAATTAATTAAGATAATTAAAATAAAAAAAACATTTAAATTAAGATAATTAGTTTGTTTATAGGCATGCAATTAATTAAGTGTCGTATTTATTATTTAATATAAGCAAGATAATTATAAGTTTTTATTTTAGAATAATTTATTTATAATATTATATCTTTATTAAAAATAATTATCATTAACTTAGATAATTATACTTTTCTTAAATATTAATTTTAATATTATATTTTTAATAATTAAAATTCAATGATTTTCTTTATTTCTAAATTTTTTTTATTTCAAGTTGTACAAATATAATCTTGTATTATTTTAACTTACTTTTACTTTTTTAACATGTCACAATCACAATCGTTTTTTCTATTTCAATGTATATTTCAAGTCTTTACAAATATAGTCATATATTATTTTAACTTGTAAAAGGATTTATTAACTTTCAATTCTTAACATTTTATTAGTGATTTCTTTTAAGTTCTTATTATTAATTATTAGTATTTAGTTTTAGAAATAGAGAATATTAAATAAGTTATTTGAGATGGGTATGAGGGAGATGGTGGATAAATAAGTTTAGGAATAGAATGGGATTTTGGAGTAGAAAAAGGAGTTGCTAGAAATATTATAAGCAAATATATACAAATTTGAAATGAAGAAAATAGTAGAGTATGGACCATAATACAAAATATAAAATCAAAATTTGTATGCGCCAGCATTTACAGCTTAGAGTGAAAAGTCTTGGTAGTAGTAGTATAGTATTCTATAAAGCTATATCGGAGTTGAAAATACTATCTAAGGAATTTATTTCTTGAGAATGACAAATAATAAATCATCAATTAGACATACAATTACCTATTAACTAGGTAAGAAAATAAGTAGATACTAATTAATCAATAATGTTAAATTTATATTTCTTATACTTCTATTTTATTATCATATATCTTCTTGAGTCATTTTTCATCAACCAACATTCATAATACTAAAAGAAGATAACTGACAACTATTAAAAATATATTACTTTAACTTTAGCTTAATTAATATTAATTTAAATAAATAATAAAATAAATAAAATTTATATTGATTTAGTCAATACTAATTTAAATAAATATAAATACTACAAATAAATATAATTAACAAAATCATTATTATTCTAACACTAAATATAAATATTTTCACTTATTAAAAAGTTTAAAAGTAATTAATATTGAATTTGAATTTAACTATAACGAACATGTACACTCTATTATGATTATGAAAAATATAATATAACGATTAAATTTTGATAAATTTTATTATAATTTAAATTAATAATCTTTAAATGATTTTGAAATATAAAAAAATAAAAAAATGGAAGAGTGAGAAGTCATTAAAAAAATGTCAACTTGAATTATAAAAAAATTGTCAAAATTTAATTATTATAGTAATATAATTATTTTTAGTATAAAAATGTAACATATTACGCATCTTAATAGTATTTACATACATTTTGAAGCAATTTTATATTTAATTTATTTCTTTTATAAAACATTTTTGCATAATATTACTCCGAGTAATTATGTTTTAAAATCTGGTTGTTAATTTAGAAATAAAATTCATTTAAAACTAATATAGCTTGATTATTTTTAATTTTATAACGCAATTAATTAATGTCTTTATTATTTTATGTAAATAAGATAAAATTTTAATATATTTTTCAAATTTTCAAATTTTGAGATAAATATCTTGTAAATAAAAACTAGAAGACTAATTTATTTTAAATATATCCTATCCAATTTATTCAAACTGATTCTTCAACTAAAATCTAGATTTTAATTATAAAAAGCGACAGTGATGAATTATTTGTTATTGATAAAAATATTAAAAATTATTAGACAAAAAAAATTATCAAGTTTTGTGTTTTTTAACATATTATTTTTAATCTCTAATTGAATTTAGATTTTTGTTTTAAAAATATAAATATATTAATAAAATCCTTAAAAAATGGCTTTGATGATGGTAGTAATTGATAGGATATTTTTGGGAGAGTAATCAAAGAATCAAATGCTTTGGTAATTGGTAGGATTTTGGGAGTCAAAGCTCTTAATTACTCACATGCTAGTTACTCGATAAAGTCAAAGCTCTTAATAATGTGTATTCATTTTTTTTTTTCAAAAACAGTTAAGGGCAGTTTTGGAAGCATAACTTCTGAATCATGGGTGGGACCCACATTGAGGGATAGCGGCGTAATTTCAAAGAAATTTTGAATGTCTCACTCTCACCACTGCTTCTTCTTCTCCCTTAAAATCCTTTTGCATTTCCTCATTCAACAGCTGTTCAATTTTATCATTTTCTTCACATCAAGGTGAATTTTCTAGCTTCAGTCTTTGCCTTCTGCACTATATAATTCTCATCATTTCTTTTTTTGTTGAGGTAACTGAATATATGTGTTTCATTACCTAGAAGGTAAAAAACAAAAAGAACTGAGTTTCCCATCCCTTGAATGCCCCAAAGATTCTGTCTTTTCGTTTAATTGGTGAAGATTCAGCCACTTGAGAAAGGGGTGCAGTAGGGTTTCAGACTAGTGGCGTTTACACCCATTTGGGGTTTTTGGTTTTTTGTTAAGAAAATTTGTGAATTTTAGATATATTTTACTTACTGCAATGCCCTTGAAATGTTTGCCATATGTGTATGTGTGTGTATTTTTTATACTTAACTGTTATTGTGGGTGGTGGGTGTTTGGTTTTAATTAAACAGAAAGAATGTCTTCTTTTTTTAGATTTTGTTTAGAAAAATTGTTAACTTTGGATTTTTCTCACTGCAATGCGTATGAAACCTTGCACTTGATTTTTTGTATTTCATTGTCCTTGCTGATTGTGGCGTGTGTTTAGTTTTATCATGAGAATGGGAAGGAGTCTCAGCCCTTTGGTGCGGCAAGAGCTGGCAAATCTTGACAAAGATGAAGAAAGTCGCAAGTCCGCCATGAAAGCACTGAAATCCTATGTAAAAGATTTGGATTTCAAGGCCATTCCTGTGTTTCTTGCAAAAGTTTCAGAGAGCAAGGAAAATTGTTCCGAGGAGTTCACAATTTCAATCTACGAGGTTCTTGCACGGGTTCATGGTGTCAAAATTGTTCCCTTGATTGATACAATCATGAAAACCATAGTCAAGACGTTGGCTTCAAGTGCCGGGTCTTTCCCTCTCCAACAAGCTTGTTCAAAGGTGGTTCCTGCAATTGCAAGATATGGAATTGACCCTTCAACCCCTGAAGACCAAAGGAGGAATATAATTCAGTCCCTTTGCATGCCACTTTCTGATTCTCTCGCGAGTTCTCAGGAGGGGCTAACTTCGGGTGCTGCCCTTTGCTTGAAGGCTCTGGTGGATTCAGAAAACTGGAGGTATGCTTCTGATGAATTGGTGAATAGGGTTTGCCAGAATGTTGCTGTGGCATTAGAAGGGAAGTCTGGTCAAACCAACTCACACATGGGTCTGGTTATGTCTTTGGCCAAGCGCAATGCTTTGGTCATTGAAGCATATGCAAGGTTGCTCATACAATCTGGAATAAGAATAGTGAACGCTGGTCTTTTGGAGGGGAATTCTCAGAAGAGGCTTTCATCCATTCAGATGGTCAACTTCTTGATGAGAAGTTTGGATTCCAGGAGCATATTCTCAGAGGTTGAATTCATAATTGAGGAGTTGGAGAAGTGTCAATCTGATAAAATGGCATTTGTCCAAGGTGCAGCACTTGAGGCTCTGCAAACTGCCAAGAGAATTGCATGTGATAAAAAGCCAAGGTATGCAAAAAGCCCTTCTTCAGTGACAGGGTCAAATTTTAGTACGAGAGAAGGAGAACACACTTCTTCCGGAGAGGGAGAGAATACTTCTTCTACTCCTTCCTCTATTTCACCAGAATCTCGCACTTTGGACTTTTTCCCTGGATATGAATCTATGGAGTCTCCCATTTCAAGCAACTTGAACTATGAAAGAAGAAGCGTGACCAGGAAGCTCTGGAGTAATGAAAATGGAGGGGTTGATGTGTCCCTGAAGGATGGCTTGTTCTCACAAGTAGGAAAGGAAAGTGCTTTGTCAGAGCATTCATTGATTCACGAGTTTTCCAATGGAGATGGATATTATACAGAGGAGTTTGCTGGTTTCATGCACAGAAATCCCAGGAATGGAGTATCCAAAAGCACCACCACAAGTCCCCTTGTAAGTTTCTCTTGCATGTTATGTTCCAGTGAACCTGTGAAAACCTACCTTTTAGTAATAATTCAAACCATGCTTTTGTTTTTATTGAATTGAATAGTAAGTGAAATTTCAATGCTTTCCTGAGCTGCAATGTGTATTACGTTTAAATCACTTGTTTTTACTCATTGAGTTAGCATATTGTGTGTTGTTAATCAGAGGTCACGCACTCAGGCAACTATCGACAGCATAAAAATCTTCGAGACCCCTAGAAAACTCATTCATTCTCTTCAAGATTCAAGTGATTTGACTTTGAGTTGTTCTAAGAAACAGAATAGAAGGTTCAAGAGCCTATCCTCAGGCAACATTGAGTGGAGTCCAGCTTCAAAATATGATGAGAAGGGTTTCTCAAATGATCTGAAGTGTGATAGTGAAGTAATTGAAAGTTGTGGTGAGGTTGAGTTTCAAGTTAGCTCAGAGTCCGTTTCATCATCAGATGACCTTCCTGTAGATGCCAATAAGCAGATATCAACCAAAGTGGTTTCTGAAAACAGAAATGTTACACCAACTGCACTACAAAAGACTAAATACAAATTGGTTTGTGGTCTTTCATTTGTTCTTCTTGCAGTGGCCACTCCTTTACTTTGGATCAATGTTCAGGATGAAGGTCATTATCTTGTACCAACTTAACATCCTCGTTACCTGGTACATCCTGAGAATTAAAGGCATTTTAGGTATGCTTTTGTGAAAGTAGGTGTTAATTCCAACAATGTTGGAGAGTTCTGTGTCGCAGGAGTGTATGTCGTGGCCCATTGAGTATCTTCGATGTGAATTTGTTTTCCTGTAAACACTCATATTTATGGAGTTTTACTTTCTAGTGAAGAAAGCTTTTTGTAGTAATGTTCAGTTTGAATTGAAATCTTGTCTGAGAAAGCCCTGTTCAAAAGATATCATATATGTTTAGAAAAGTTTGTTCCGAAAACTTTTGCTCTAGAAAATTCATTCCAAAATATATTTAACGTATCTTGGAAATTCTTTTCAGAAAATTCTATTTAAAATTTTTTAAAGAATATTCTATAACAAATAATTCAGAAATCGACAAAAATGATAATTTTAAAAATTATGAGAGTGCAATTAAACTTTTATATAAACTTTTAGCAAGGTATAAGTATAGCGTATACTTGTTAGGTGATGTTACATGAAACATTATCTTGTTTGAATAAAGAAAAATATCATTTTCTATACCTTTTTTCGGAATGATATATGAAAGAAATGATTTTGAAGTTATATTATAAAGAAAACATTTAAAGAAGTCAAGACTCTTTCGAAAAGGTGGAAATCTAATATAAAGAAAAAAGTCACAGCTCTTATTTATAGCATATGTAATTCTTAATCTTGTATATAGAGCACCGAAAAAAAAAGATTAACTCGACCAATAGTAAAAATATTTACAACTTTTATTCTCAACCTTGAGTGTATTACATAACAAAAGAGTCCTCTTCAGCATATGTTCATCCACACGAATGGACAACTAGTAGTAATCATGTTAGTAAAAAAGGAAGGTAAAAATTGTTTTATGTGATGATAAATTTTGAAAATTCATCCAATATTGTTTGGAATGAGTTACTTGCGAAAGTACTAAGGTTTATAGATAGAGACTCCAAACTTGACATACCATATATATGTGAAGATATGAATAGAGCTAAAATAACAAATAACTTAAAAATTTCAAGAATCAAGACTACCAATATATAAAAAGATATAAAAAATCATCGATACTTGTTGGAATTTGAAATTATAGACTTCTTCGTGATATTGCTTACTACCTTGACCCAAAGTAGTAACTATAATACTATATATTTTATATTTCAATTTAATAACGATCTTTAATGCTTATGTTTTATTTTATATTTTTATTAGGTTTCATTATACAAAACTTATATAATTTATATGAGATCATTTGAAAAATGAAATCTTAAATGGAAATACTAAATTTCAACTTAATCAACAACTCCATAGAATGAAAAGTGACTAAAGATTTTTTTAATAAGTATAAAAGTTGACACTAAGGATAAAAAACATGGTAATGCTTTTAAGTAGTCCTCATAATTTCAAAAAGAGTATACCAATTAAGATAACGTCGAATTATATAGGCTTTTTATTTGTCCAGCTTTTTGGTGGAAGAGTTACAGCGAAGAAGATAAAGAGTTACAAAATTATGCGACCACATGGTAAGTTTCACTTGATATATACACTATAAGAAAAATAATTTTTAACAGAAGTTATTTTTGGCATTTCTGGCGATTTTAACTTTCGTTAAAGATGTTACTCGAGGTTTGTTTTTTCTTTGAAAAAATTAGCATCATTGACGGATTACCGGCAATTTTGACTAACTCCTGGTAAAGTAGTATTTACTGACGGTTCTAAATCCCCGTTATTTATCGACGATTATGAACCCCCGTTATTTATCGGCGGGTCTGAAACCCTGTTATTTACCGGCGATTCTGAACCCCCGTTATTTATCGACGGGTCTGAACCCTTGTTATTTACCGGCAGTTCTGAACCCCCGTTATTTACCGACGGTTCTGGAACCCCTGCTATTTTGTGAAGGTTTTTCAAACTTCTACTAATTACAACTTCAGTGTTTTTAAGTCCCTGGTGGGGTTTTTTACCCCTCCAATACAATTCATTATTTATAAATGTTTTTGCTTGATGTTTCAAATCTCTTTAATTTTATTTGTTGCAATTTTTTAATCCACATAATTACTAAAACATATAAAATAAAAAGCAAAAATTCTAAAATTTTGATATTTATTTATAACTAGATATAACATTCATAAAAACAAGAAACTCTGTCTACAAATTCAAGATAAATAATAAGTTTAAATGTTCAAACTAATGAAATATTACAATATCTTTGTTTCTTCATTCTCTAACTATCAATCTTAATCTGAATAATTTGTTTATTTATTTGGAACATTCCCTTTATCATATACCTAACATAAAAAATAATCATAATTAGTAACATTTATTACAATATAATATATATATATATATATATATATATATTAATATACTAAAGATTTAAATGTTATTATGATCATCTACTTATGGTGCATGTGAGAAGGCTACATCAGTCAATGGTGCAGGCAAATGTCCTTCAATGAACCTTTTGTAAAGCATGCAAAGAAAGTTGAGAAGCTCAACGAACCTACATCAGATTGTAGACTTAAATAACTTTAGAACTATCATTAAAAAAATCCAAACAATGAGCTTCAATTACCAACCAACATGCACTATCATAAACCAATGATTTTACTGTTAATAGTACAGTAATGAGTATTATATAGGGGAAAGGTCTCAGACACTCTATACCTCTAACTATTTTATTCAATTAAGCAATTCTTCAAATAACTCTTAAATTGTTAGCAGATTACAAATTGTCCTGATTTCACTTATTACATCAATATTTATCTATCAACAATGCACCAAATTACTAAAAAGACAATACCCTTAAATCAAACTCATTTTACCCCTACTCACACGAATCAAGACACCCAACTACACGCAAATACAAATCAGCATAGCATCACGCAAACACATTAACCTAGGTCCACAACACATAGTAAATGAAGAAACCCTCAAACTACTCCTCGGTAACGCTTCATGTGACTCATGCTCGCTAATAATCCCTTGCACAACCTATTTCCAGCACCATCTAAACACATTCACTCTAATTACATGAAAAAAAAATAAAAAGAAAAAAAAACAAAATCGATATACCTTGCAAAAATCACGCGACTACACATATTATAAAACACATTGATTAAACAAAACAAATATATACCTTGGGTTAACAAAGCCCAATCAATTTCCTCCAAGTCATTCAATCTAGTATAAGCTTCTCTCACCAAGTTGTACATGCTTCTAATCAATATGGAAAGAATAATAGGATCAAAATGAAGATTAAAGTGAGGGAACAAGGTAATAAGTTTTTGTGTCAAGTTACTTACCCTTGTGAAGTTGCTTAACTCGCTTCCCGAAAAACTTTGGGCATTAATATCAGCTTTAACCAAGTTTATATATATTAACCATCTTTTTTATAACATACTTAAGTAAGATTATAGGAATTTCCTTTAATAATATCATATTCCGTAAAATTACATGGTGACATTTCTATGTTCTTCAATTCTATGATGTAGAGACAAGTAATGATAAAATTCTATCGGATGTATTATTCATTAGATATCGTTGTAGCCTAAAGAAAGATATAAGAGGTTCATAGACATCTCGATAAGCATTTTCATCCATAACATAATCTGCATGTGCATAATCATTTTTGTATTGCACTACAAGCTTATCTAGGTGATGATCTTTAAGAATTTCTAACAGACGTTACACATCCTTAACATCAGAAAGAGCATTAGCACCTCCATAACTCAGGAAGAGAGGAAGCTCATTTGGAATTCTTGTCATGTATGCTGGTGGAGTGGGTTGTCCATAGTGTTTTATGTTCTCATCTTGATTTTGGTAATCAAACATTGATGTGGTTCCTTCTCTGATCACTGATATTCATATATGATTAAGATTCATAACCCTCATATGAAAGAAAATATTATTCTTATTAACAGCTAGCTGATTGCAGTCAAATTTTCAAAATCTATGCTAAAACTAAAGCTTTCATTTTGTCATGAACTGTATAACTTATATGTTCCTCAGGTTATGAACATCTAAGGAGATAATAATTACTTATGCATCTAACTACATATGCAAAGGTTAACTTTATCATTCAAAATTAATCTTCAATGATATGCACTCACATGCAAACAATGTTAATGGATTTTTCCACATGCAGATTCCTACTTCGCGAATTTCAGTAACAGGTTTGTCGAGTACTCACTTATATGCTTGTGGAATCTATCAAGATTTAGTAATCATATATTATTCAATCAAACATGTTCAATGAAACAACCATAACATTCTGGCAATATTTCTTTAAACTCTCTTTCAATCTTGAATGTAGCTCTGACTTGGGAAGGTCAAGAAAATATTTTGCTGACCTCTTCTTAGAATAGCGGGGTAAGGATTTGTTGTTCTCAAAATCATCAAAAAAAATCTTATTCAATTTGTGTCTTTATAGCATTGTAGTCACTAAAGGATTTCAAATAAAAGTTACAGTCAATAGTTTATTAATTTTCCAAAAATGTCCTCAAAAGATCTGTAGAACAGGAAACATAAGTGAAAAGAAAATTACACCTTTTTATTTGCCATGCATGTTTCTCCATGCCTCCTTAGCTACTAGCATTTTACATCATATGCTTATCCACACAAAATGTTTGCCTTTTTAACACTAACCTCTTTAGCATTTGGGTCAGGAATTTCTCTTAGGATTGAATCATATCCCTGTAATAGCAATAACCACCAACTTTTTGTTCTATTATCGTTAGGGAAAGGTTAGAGCTTTTGGATACCTCAGGTTTGAAATCATCAAGGTCTTCAATGTAATCTCTTTCTTCCTAGTCTGCAGGCTGCAATTTGGAAGATATTTTAATTTTAGAAACAAGAAAGATATTTTAATAATATCATCTGATTGGGATAAGTTGATTCTCTTTATTGCAAAATAGGAAATCTAAACTAAGTTATAGTATTGCTATAGGATATGTAGAAGACCAAAAACATCATAATATGCTAAAGGACAACATTTGAAGTTACAACTGAATATGCATATGGAAAATAACATGTATATGCATATGGAAAATAACATGTTTTCCAGAGGTAAGACCAGGGATAAGTATAGACTTTGGTCCAACATACTTGTGCTCCATGTATGCACCATTGTCCTGTATATATTAAAGGGGATACAAGAATATGATGGCATTGAAATAAACAAATGGTGAACTTAATAGGGGAGAAGAAAACAAGTTTTGTGGAATTCAAAACCTTTCTCTTCATGTGTACCATGATTTGTTCCTTAAAACCATTAAGACAGTTAATTAGCCAAATATCAACGCCCCTCATGAGTTTGTCTTAGAGCACTTTGCAAGGCATGAATAAATTCAAATACATTGGAATCGATCAACTTCCTCTTTTATGGAAAATGATCATTAGTCAAAATACGAAGAACGATGAATATTTCAATTAAGAACCTAATATTTGGGCGCTCACATTTGATTAAGAACTTAACATTCCTGATGGAGTTTCCCTCGAAAAAAGCGAAAATGGCGTCGATTTGAGGTTAGAAGGGGATTCCCGTGACAACATGGAAGACTTCGTGACACGCTCGGAGTGGTGATGGTGAAGAGGGATGAAAATTCGCAAAGAGAGCCTAGGTCACACTAATAGAAGATTTATTGAGAGAAAGTTAGGTCACGCGAGCAAACTGCGTTTTTGTGAGTGAACAAGAAAGGATTCGAAAAACAAAAAGAAAAGTTGTGAAAGAAGTGAATGAAAAAGGTGATATTCGAAAAAGAAAAAAAACTATGAAAAAAGATGGAGAAAATGATATCTACTGGTAAGACACTAAAAAAATACCAAATTTACTCGGGGTTTGTACATGTTAGTTTTGAAATGGTTGAAAAGCCAGGAAGGGAGTTGAATTGGCTAGTTAAAAATTTAGGCTATCTTTGCAAGCTAAAAAACACCTTTAATTGAATCAAATAGATCACCAAGTTAGGATGCAAACAGTACTGAACTGTACACTTTTAATCGATCAAAAACAGAGTTAATCAATTGATTTTACTAAACAGATTTTGTTATGGTATAATCAACCGATTGAAACAGGAAAACAGTCTGCTAAAATACTAGGAAAAATGCAGAAATGCGAATTTGAATTTTAAACCAGCAACAATGCACAAGAATGATCAAGATAGGTTCCAAATGATTATGTAAACATGCTCAATACTGCAAATGCTATGAAAACGTGCAAGAACATGAAAAATATGATTAAAGCACAAGTTCTTTTAAACTTTAAAATGAAAATGCAAGAGAGAAATGTTAGAGAAGAGAGGACACCACGAAATTTTTATACTGGTTCACTCAAACCTGAGCTACATCCAGTTTGTCAAGGCAACCTGAGCTTGACTTTGCACTATTTCAAAATATTTACAAAGTATCCACCCTTACACTTCCAAAATATGCAAAAGCACCACAAAAGACTCTCGAATCACACAAGAATCGCACCAGCACAGCAAGAACCCTCTTGCAGACCTGGAAAACCACCAGGCACACACACAAAGCTTGAGAAAGATCAAACCTCAGTGGTAGCACAGCCCATCCTACCATAAACCACTTTCTCCAAACTTCAAACCAAGCCAAAAGCTCCAAGAATTGATCCAAGATCAATCTTCAACAGTTGCAACACGTATGATCACGAATGAGAGAGTTTCCACCAGTTTCTAGAACAAATTCGCGCTCTAAAATGATCAACAGACCTCTCTTTCGAAAATTACAGCTTTTATAGTCAAACTGTTACGAAATTTAACAGGTTGATTTTCAAATCAATCAGTTGATTTCACTTGACTTAAGTGAAATCAGTCAATTAAAAACTAAATCAACTGATTGAATTTGTTGTAGTTTAAGACTACTGCAACCAACCTTTTAACCTGTTTAAAAACCATTCAACGGACTAAAAGAGACATTTTAACCTGTTGAAAAACCATTCAACAAATTAAAACACGCACCTAAGACCAAAAACATATAATTAATGCTATAAGGTCTACAACATGAATTAGAAACTTAAAATACACTTTCTAAATGATGTAACTACATGGAGAGCACACATTCCAGCCTTGACCAACATGGTTATCATCAAATCACCTTTCCTTCATCAATGTAGGCATCATTCCCATGGAAATGGCTTCAAGATAGTTCAAAAGCTTCATTAAGTCTTCATCAAATCTTCAAGAAGCAAACCACCTTCGGCTTCACATGTCAACAGTACGAAAAACATCCTTTACTTAATAGGGGTTTGGAAAACCTCTAGTAGTATATTTGTTAGCAGAGGTTATTATAACCTTTGATAATAAACCTCCCTTAAAATTAACATGTTTTGTAGTGATAGTGCTAAAGAAATTGAAGTTTATTTGTCCAAGTACATGCGAAAAAAAAATTGTTTAGAGCAAATGAGATTAATATTAATGTCTTCGTGAACTTTAACTTAAGATGAAACAAAATGTTAGACGGGAGGAGAAATATAATATTTATGATTTTTATGTTTATATGACGTCAAATTAAATTATGAGTGAATTACTGAAAAAGATGATCTTTCCCACTAAATGATATTACATGGAAAAGTATACATCTAGGAAAAATAGGCCAGCCAACTTTCTTTATGTTTTTAAATTCTTTTTAATTTGTTTACAGTGTTTTGGTGTTGCTGATGTTAACATCTGATATAGTGTTTCGTGTTGCGGATGTCGACATTCGAAAACTTATTTTTTTATTTTTTTCGTGTTGCGAATGTTGACATCAGGTATATGGGTTGTGTTGCGGATGTGGACATCCAAAACCGTCGTCGTTGGCTGCATTGGTGAAGTCATAAAGCATGAGCGGGGATTTGAGAAGAAACTTGTTTCCAACGTTGTTCTCGTTCTTCGTTGGCAGCACCTTCGAGGGCACGCCTAGGGAGCAACAAGCGCTGCTTGAATTGGAGGACACTATCGCTAGATTGAAGAGGGAGAAGGAAACATCGAAGAACACTCTTAACTACCTCATTGTTGCTTCTACTGTTAAAGATGTTTTTCCCTCTTCTTCCAATTCTTCTTAATTGGTGATTTGTACTCTATACCCAATGTATTGTTGCTTGTAAGTGTAACTTCATGGCAACATATTGAGAAAATAGTTGTAAATTGTTTTCATGCGTAAACTTTGCTTGCATTTTTGTTCTTTACTATGATACCTATTATATATTGTGTTGCTTGATAGATAAAGGTAGTATATGTTGTTTGATCTGCGGATTCAATACGAGTAGTGCTGCAGGCTAATAGGATATTTAATCTTTTTCATTTTGCCACATGATGCAGATAGTTAGAAGCATATTCTGTTTTAGAATAAAAATAAACATAAAATGATTTGATGTTCTTCTGTGATGATGTTTTAGTAATGCTTTTTCAATAACTTTCTCTTTTAAGTGCTTAGTGGATGTGAATTGTTATGATTGTTCATTGGCTTTTATTGTTTCGATTTTAATAGGATCTGTAATTTGGGAATTATTGATGATGAGACAACTTTTAGTTTGTGCCTAGAGTTTTGTTGAAATTATTCGATTATTAGTTTCAAGTTTGTATCTACAGACTAAGGTTTGATACGTGCGAACTAAGATATCATTACTGATCCAACGAAGCTCCATCCATTGCAAATCATTGACTTTAAATCTAGCACAAGTCAATATCAGATGTCGAAACCTGGTAAGTATATCAACCGGAAGTCGACATCAACTTCAGAACCACAATATTTGTTGATGTTGTCTTACATCGGATATCGACATTCGTTGTAAGAGCAAAATTGACATTCGTTTCCTTATAAAATCGGATGTTGACATCTGACTTATGTACATACCAGATGTGGACATTCGGTACATTTATAATATTTGAAAATTCCATTATGTATGTCCAAATCCAGTATTCTTATAAACCAGATCTTGACATTTGAAATTTGGAAACATGGTAGACAACTAGTATTGACTTTGTAAAAAATAAAAAATTATCTTACATTACATCCTTTCTGGAGCTTAATATACGAAAGCTTTGGAGATGCAATGTTTCACTTAAAATTTATCTAAGGACAATACCTATTTTAATTACCTCGCCTACTTCAGTTTGATAGGGACATAAATGTAATTGTAATTAATGCAGGGACTTGGGTACAGAAAAATCTATTGGAGGTTCATGGAGAAACCCATGTATACATGAATCTTTTATCCGTAAAGAGAGAATTATAATCAAGTAAACAAAGAAAAATATTTGTTTAAACTTTAATGGGTCAAAAAAAATTAATTACTTAAAAAAGAAAAATGCACCTAATAACATGTGAGAATGAAAATTTAAGAAATGGTTTGCAAATACAAATAGAGTACAATGATAAATTATAAAAGAATATCATAAATTTGAAAATTAAAAAAAAATACTAATTTGCATCTAATCACATAATCAATTACGAAACTTGATTAAAAATTTTGAAAGAACTAAAATAATACACTATAAATTGTATATTCAATCATTTTTATTAATAAAACAAAAAAATAATTTAATCCTTAATATCCTGCTTAAAAATAAGTGAAAGAAATTAATTTTGTGTTGCTGTCATTTTCATAGTTTCCCTTTAATGATCTTTAAAAAAATATATTCTTTTATTTTTTATACCTAATTAAAAAGAAAGGTTCAGAACTAAAAAATAAGCTACCAAAATCTAATTAAATATTGAAGAACATATTTATTAAAAAAATATAATTAAGTCATAAATAAGATTAATTATGAATAACTTTTATCATCATAAAAAATCACAGTAGAAAACACTCATGAGATAAAAAAATATAAAACTAATATTTTAGTATAAGTAAAACAATAGAAATTTTTCTTTTTTTAATAATAGAACAAAATATTTGAAAACATGAGAAAAAAGAAATAATGAATTTGTCTTTAACATTTCAATAAACAAATCAAGAGACAAAAATAAAATAAAAAATATGTTTAAATAAATTTTTCAATATTTATTATATTTAATTATTTATATTTATAGAAAAAGTTAAAAATTTATCTAATTTAATTCTCATAAAATCTCATTATACATTGAATTTTAAAAGGTTTCGAAAACCGGGACTGACTTCCTGAAATATCCCTACATATTTAATGTTTTTCTTATTGTGTAATGTTTTTGCTTCTGGATGAAAGAGTTTAACTATTTAACTTCATTTTCATATATCATATTATTAATATATTTTTTTTCATATTCCGAATGGATATACTTAAAAATGTCATCTATTTTATTTATAACGTATCTTTCTATTTATAATAAACTTCAATTTAGAATAAAAAAATTATTCACATACCGAATTCGAGAGTAAGAGAGAAATTTTATTAAATTTTGTTAAATAAATTCACCGACAAACCATTAGATTAATAGCATAATTAAAAATGTAAAATTAAATATTCTCAATTTAGTAAATAAATTCTGTCAAAATCTTTACTCAATTGACGTTAAACAATTGATATAGAATTTTGACTCATTATATTATAATGCAGTCCATCGCATCGTGGGAAAAACTGAAAAAAAAAAGGTTTTATTTTTTGTTGAAACCATAGAACAAAGAAAAATGACAAAAGGATTTCAATGACATTGGTTTTCTTTTGGTAAAATTTTTCCAACAGTCATAATAATATTTTTAATGTACCAGTAGTTTTTGTTATTATTAGAAAATTTAGTTAGAGGTTGCTTATGCTTAAAAGTTTAAGTTAAGGTTAATGCTTCTTTATCTTAATCATAATTTGTTCTTTTTTCTCAAATAACAGGTTTTATCCCATGTCAAATACAACAAATACAGTATTATTAGTACTTTTAATCATTAAGGCTCATTGAAATGAAAAATCTGCAAGCATTATGCAACTTCTTTTATTGATATGGTATTTTACAATTGGACATAGATGAAATAACAATTATATATAATTTGAGGGAAGAACAACACAAATCCTGCTCCAGAAAGAAAAAACCAATAAAAAAATGAAAAATGGAGTGAAGCATGAGTGAAGAAAGAGAGAGGAATGAAAGGTGCAGATGTTGTGTTTGGTTTTTCGACTTTAGTGAGAAGCTGAGTTATACTTCAGTTTTATACTTCTCAGTGGATTTTGGAACACATTTATCATGTTAAATTATCATGTTCAATGACCTGTGCCCCTCTCCATTCTTCACCAGGATTCACAATCACAGGCACCAGTAACGAAGCAGGACCAGTGCAGATGAAGTAGCCCTTCCCATATTTCTTTGACAAAGAACCAGGGCTTGATAAATAAATATCCTCAAAACCCATTCTTATCACCCTGAAGAAAATCTCACGTCCCTGAAAATCCAACAGGAACTACTCACCAAAAAGCTTTCACAAAATCTGCTGCATGAAACAAAATTCTAACAGCATATACTCATGCCTCTCAAATACAAGAAAAAGGTAGATATGTTTATAATCCCTAAACTTAGACGCAACCATTAAAATTCCTTTTTGTACCCATTTGATAATTGGTATAAACAGCTCTAACATGAAACATTTATTAGAAATCCAGATGAGTTTAAGTGTCACATTGGTTAAAAATAAAAAGATCCATAAATTCATTGTCTTAAAATTTTGAATTAATAGTAGTGTCAATTTTTTACGAGGCTAAGCTCAAATCCTATATATGCACTTAGATTAGGAGGATATCTATTTATTTTTAGAGTTTGAGGACCAAACTGGAAGAAATTTTGAAACTCAACATATTTGACCCAAACAAAAACAAACATCAGTATTTTGTGATGAGATTTTAAAACCACATTACTTTTGATCAATGTTCATAAGTAGTAAATCTGAATTTGAAAATATTCTGATGTTTGATTACAGGGCAGAGTTAGACAATCATTCATTCTAACCTGGTCAATGGTTTCATACTTGGAAGGAGGGGTGTTGTAGAATGTCTTTAATCTTTCCTCTGGAGGTGCAGAATAAACTCTACTCATCTTATTCTCAAGGAGGGTCATAGTCAAATCTTGCTTACCCCATGTGCCAAACTTGACTTCAGGTTCAGCACCAAAGGAAAACCATCTAGGAGGCTCAAATGAGGTAGCTTCAGATGGAGTCAAGATTTGAAAGGGAGAAGATGGAGGAGAGTGAGGGATATATGAGCAGCTTCTGAGGCCTTGAACTGCTGTTCCAGCTCTTGTCTTAGATCGAAAATGGCTTAGTATAGCGTTGGTTAGAGTAGCAGGCTTGGGGCCTAAGTTCTTCGCCACCACTGCAGTGGCCATGCTCACAGGATACAGAGTAACAATGTATGTGAGTTCAAAGAATCTACTGGTGCAGCTCAATTCAACCTGAAGGAAACAAAAGCAAACAACACCATGTTTCAGTGCTAGCTTCACATGCAAAACAAGACTATAACTTGTGTGAAAACCATATGAAAGAAAAGGGGAATGAAAGGGTAGGTACCTGAAGAGCATCAATGGCATCAGAGTCAACATCAGTAACAGTCCATTCTAAAGTTGAAGGGAGTAACCCTTTGGCTCCAGGTTGCAGAACTTCATTCATGACCAAACCAACCCCACCTTTGGCCTTGTATGGACCCGATTCAGTTACAGGAATTGTGTAAAGAGCCTCTTCGAAACCATCGTCTTTCCAATGAACTTTTGGTCTGTATGATGTAACATGAGCATCAGGTATGCTTAGCCTCAAGGAGCTTCCATTTCTGATTGTGAGCTCCACAATGGGGATGTTATCAGACTCCAAGAACTTTATGCCTTTTCTGCCAAATTTCTCAGTGAGTGAATCAGCAGTGGGAAAAGTCACTGTAGAGGTGTTTGTTGCTGAGGAGGCCTTTATTAGGTTGAGCTTGGGAAGAGATAAGGAAAGAAAAGAAGCCATGGAGAAGTTGAAATAGGTAGCTACCTCATTTAACAGCTTCCACACAGAGTAGTGATGAACATGTTGTTGTTGCTAAGGTTCACCCTTCACTCAACACAACTATCTATTTGGATTTTTATTTTGGATAAAAATGCGCTTTTTGTTGGCTTTTTGCTTACTCTAAAATGAGGCACTGTGTTGCCAAGTGAAAAATCTTGAAAGGGTCAATCCAATAAGTTCTGAACGGACAAGAAGGAAAACTCTGCTGTGCCACAAATCTCCTTTGTTATCCATTTTGGCCTTTTTCCTTTTCATCATTTGTGGTTTCACATAATTATGTTTTATTTTTCCAGAAGATGCCTTCTTTGAATTGAAAACTGATATTTTAGCTCATGATAATAGAAGACTATTTTTCTGTCATCTCTGTAAAACACGACTTGTGGGAAGGTGAATAATTTCTTAATAGGAATCATTATACGTGAATTAAATGTAGGGTATTTAAAATTTAAGAGAACACGGATCTCCATTGGAACTGAATCATGGTTCAATAACAAGTGACGGTTCGTTTAAAGAGTTGCACATGATTATCCAAAATATCAAATCTATTTTGGATCAAATTTCCCAATTCCTTAAAAGTAGGAACTTGGGGGATGATAAAGCGGAAACACGTGCCAGGCATAACAATTTTGAAGCATGATTAAAGCTTTTAAAATCCCATTATTACAAAGTCGTCATCATTGCTAAGAGTAATTGTTGTTACATGTATTCACAATTTACTTTATGAAAATTCACCGGAACACAAATTCTAATATGGTTTTGCAACTATAATTCCACCACAAACATTTTACAAGACTCTCACTCTAATTAATATTTTATTTAATTATTGGTAGAAAGATATATTTTCAGAAAAACAATCTACTCATTCTTATGATTAAGAGTTTTATTTAAAGAATTTTTTTATAAAACATGTCTTAAAAACTAATAAGATAACGTTTAAACACTTCTAAGATAATGTTCTAAACTGAAGATCCTGTTATAAACTCTTTAATAGAGATGTGGAAAGAATTGGCTAAAAGACAGATCATAATTATGTACACAAACCCATTAGTCAAATTGAAACTAGATTCGGTTGATTCAACACTTTTATAGAAAAACGCTCCCATGATAATTTTCCTAATAGAACATATTTTAGTTTAAACTTTCTTTGACCGACCATGAATTTATGACCACCGAAGCAAGCGCGTTTTATTAAACGAGACAAAAGAAACTGAAATCAGATACTCCACTCCAGACCAAGATCACATAATCAAAGAGATTTTGAAACTACAAACACCAGCACTCACTACATCACTAAGGAAATGGGTAAAAAACAACAAAAACAAAAATCACGGAATTACTGTCATTGGTTTAACAGCTCTTAGAAGAGTCTTCAGGTGCTGTGGTCGACCCATCCCCTTCTAGGAGCCCCTCTGAATTCATTCTATCTTCTGCTGTATTTGCAGTAGCAGCTTCCTTCGGCAAGGTAGCATCTAGAGACTTTAGCAATGTGACTGTCCCAATTGTTAAATCACTGGGTTTGCTGATCTGTCTTGAACAAGATATCTTGTAAGGTTCATGTTATACTCAATTTAGCTTACATATAGGAGGAGGAAATCAATAAAACATAGCACTCTAAAATTTGCAGAAACATGTCAGATGTAGGAAGTTGTACTACATGATGCAAGGACATGAGTCTCACCTGTTTTGGGAACTGCTGCTCCTTAGATTTTTTCTCCTGACTTGCCTTTTCACGAGCCTCATAAAATCCAAAATCATCCAAGATGCATGTTTGGCTTGAATGCTCCTTGAAAATTTTCACAACTTGAACTCCCTTCTCAAACTTGACCTGCAGAAGAGACATACATAAGAATTTAGTTGAAAGGGAGGGGGGGTTCGTGGGATATCATAAAACCAACAAGGATATTGTGCAACCTATGCACAGAAATGATGACCATTGATCATATTATCTCTTCACTAGTTACTATTATATTAACCAATCAAGGATCCAAGTTGTGAAACAAGCTGCAAAGGAAATACCTCCTGAGTATCCCTGCTATTTGTTACAGGTTTGTTTTCATTGTTTTCTAGTGTTATGTGCCTCAATGCGCTATTTGGAATATCCTTTATGACATGCCACTTCACAGAAAAGCAACCAGTCCACCTGTCCTGTTGCCAATAATCTACACTTTTACCAAAATCAACAGGACCCAACATCTCTGCCAAACCAACAAATTGACCACTAGTGTTGACCTGAAGGAAGAAATGAATGAGAAGAAACAAGTGGATTAGATAAACCAAGAAAATCTAAAAATTGGCCAATTAAATGGTGCATGTGACACTGACCGAAAATAACAAATATATGGGACAGCCACCAGTCTTCCCCTTCGCCTCTTGATATGCTGCATCCAGTTTTTTATTGCCATTAGGAGTACTGGCCCAAACACTATACTTTATACTTTTATGAATATCATCCTCACTATAGGATTTGATGACAAAAAACTTGGCATCAGAATAATTCTCAGAAAAATCTTTCCCGTTGTATTGTTCCTTATTGGGTACCAAAAGAACTTCTTTGTTATCGCTCTTCACTGGAAGGTTCTGTCCTTTCAGTAGTAATGTAACAGATCCGAGACTCTTGATATTTTTATTATCAGAACTTTTGGCAGCTCTTGGTCCCTTGTTTAGCTCAGTGAAACCTTCCATACTTTTTTTAAAACCATAGCCATCACCTGTGGCATGACGCTTGTAATCAACTGAGCCCATTCTGGATCCATATGCAGCAGATCCAAAACGAGAATTAGCCCTAAATGTGTTCCCGTATTGGCTGTACATCCTGTTGCTTGGATACATCCCGTTCATGAATCCAGAAACCATTTCAAGTCCAGATGGATGTCTGGAACCATTCAAGTTCTGCAATTAAGAAATCATATTTAAGTTGAATTTTGAATTGCTTTCACAAGAAGGCACAATAAACAGAGGGAGGATCTACTGCATCTATATGAAATGCAGCATTTACATAGTACTATAATATGATCAAGTAAACATGAAGCACTGCTAACATACACAGATATGACAATATTATAAATGGCAAGTTGGTTGATGAACATAAGATTAATTTGCTTGGACATTTTCAATTAAGAAAAATACAGACAGCACACAGGCTTGGGTTAAAGGTTTTATGCTTTTAACGGAGAAAAATAACCCAATTAATCAAAGGTCACTTAGGAAATCACACTCAGGAAGGACCATCATTCCAACATACCGGAAAAGGTGGAAGTTGCTGAAGAAGTCCTTGATTCCTTTGAGAAGTAAAATCTTTGACAGGGGTCATTGATGAAGATAAACCAACCTTGGCTCCATGTTTGGACTGTCTATCAGATATTAAGGACATATCTGATTGGACTGGCAATTGTGTAGCATGGGTACTCATTCTTGGGCCCTGATATCCTGACAAAGGGGCATAAGGTGGCAAGCTAGTCCCTTGATAAGAATCATTTGAATGCAAAGTTGTATGCTGGGAACCCGTTAAAAATGACTTTAACCCATTTTTATTTGTAAAATCACTATTGGCCATGTTAACAGTGTTTCCTTTACTCGTAACATTTAATGAAGCAACATGATCAGCATCAACTGCAGTTGATATTTCTTCTTGTGTAGCAGTGATTTTGTTTGGAGTAAATGACACATCAGCAGAAGCTGGAGATTTGTAGTAAGAACATGGATATTGGTACTGTTGCAGCGCATAATGCTGACCATCTTGTTGAATCATGGGAGAAGAGGAATTGGCCGGTGCATATGTTCCATATGGTGTATAACCATAACCGTGATGATACATATAAGAGCAGTTGTCTCCATAAACACCCTGTCATAATATCAAACAAACAGAAATCTTTATTAGATGGCTAAAGGCTTCCCTTGCTTTCTTTATCTACATTTTATCATAAAAATTATGAGAAACAAAACCTAACACAATGATAAAGACAGAAGATGGGACTTTGAGAAAGAAAAAAAAAACTACAGAAGGACATTATTAGATGCAATTATCTATTACCTTAACAATCACTTAACTCAGGACCAGAACAGTTGAAACAAACACACTCATAACTTTGATGGTGGCTAGCACAGTTTAGAACTCTCAGAAATAACCACACAATTAAAGAAGCAGCTAGTACCAGTTCAACATCAATTAATTTTAAAGCTAACATGTAACAGAAATTCTAATGGCCCTCATCCAGTGGATCTTAGGAAACATTATTCTAAAAATGATCCAACCAATGATATTCAGTACAAAAAACATAATAATCACAAGATTGGAAACCAGAGAACAAGGTTTTTACCTGAGTCATCCCCCCATCAAGGTTCATATATCTTGAATAAACATTCCAATCACCTTGCCCATCATAACCTGAAATATAACCATCATCATATTTCTCTAACAGTCTCGGCACCATATTGTTGCAGTCAATAACATACTATCCTCAAAATCCACAACTGCTTACCTTACCTCCATAATAGTATGCCGAAGGGTATCCATTTGGAACAAAGCTTGAATTTGGATTGAACGGCTTGCCCATCCCTTTAGCTGCACCCTTGGAAAAACCAGGTCCATTCTGCACACATATAGACTAAAATAATCAGTCAACATTGCACAACACAAACATCTAGTGCTAGAGACACTTCATTGATGACCAACAAAAGAAAATGAAACAGTAAATTGGAAGCGTTGAAGCACCTTCTTCGCAGGCTCAGTAACTCCAATGGCTTTTGGCTCAGAATCCAGGGTCAAATTTTGCAATAAATCTGCAGTTTCTACGCATTATGGTAAAGGAAAACCATTTACTTCTAATCTAGCTTCATTATTCACAAGCACAAGAAATTAAGAGACAAAGACACCCATGTTAAACAGCAAAAACACAACAGAACAAAAAAGAAGAAAAATTGAGCAACTAAACATTATTATACAGAACAGTAAAATTTTCCAGATAAACAAAGCCTCTCAATATATTCTTACGAGCGCATTTCCTTTCAAGAAGAGATTTGTTCGCAAACTCTAGACTCTGTGTAAGTAGTTTACAAAAGGAAGAAATTAAGAAATAAAAATTAAAAAGAAAGGGCTTTGACTTGAAAGCAATTGACAACAATGTGTGTTTTAGTCATAACCTAAACTTCTGAAAGCCAGAGAATGATGCACAACTGTAATTACAAAAGAAAAATTATATAGAAGCCCTTATCAGTGAATTACACACCTAGCATGCATAGCTCAGAGAATTGAATAGCAAATATTGTAACTTTAAGAAATGAGCAACACAGAAATTAAATATAAAAAAGAGGGTTTTGAAGATAAAAGGATACTGTCAGAAGTAGGAGCAACAGCTGCCATGATTGAAATCAGAGAGAGAAAGGGTCGCCGCCAACTCCGTGTTCTTTGGGTTTGAGACACAGAGAAAGAGAGAAGAGGGAGAGCTAAGAACCTATTTCAGTATTTATATTTTTAGTTGTTTATATATACCAAGAAAGGTTGCCTCTTCAGTGTAGCAAAAATATTAAGTTCTTAATATTGAAAAATATTAATAATTTGAATGAAATAATTCCTTTATCTTAAATAGGAAATGTATCAGTTTTTTAAATTATTCAAGTAAAGATTAAGTTCTTAAAAGCATTTTTATTTTTGTTAATAATTTTTGTAAATTTATTTTCATTTTTCAGTTAAAATATATCTAAGATAAACATTTAAAAAAATAAAATAATCTATTATTTCATTTCTTGAAAAATATAGGTTGTCATACTTTGTTCTTTAGAATAATATTTTGGATCTTGGAAGGATGGTTCAAAACCGATAAATTCTTATATTTTATGGAAATTCATCTTCTATCTCTTTTAGCAATTTTGTTGTGGGATATACTTATATAATTAAATATTATTCAACTTGGTATGGAAGTAATTTTAGTTTGGTGGTGTTGGATGTATTTAAAACTTTTACACTACAATATGTTAAGATTGAAATTAGTACATCAATTCAAAATGTCAATTACAATTAGTTGTGAATTTTTAGAAAATACCCAAAATTCAAATAAATTGTAAATAACTTTTAGACATATTTTTCACCAAAATATATTATTATGACTCACTTCGTAATCAAAATAAAATTTAGAAATATAAGTATAGTTCATCTTACAATTAAAATAAACACTAAATACAACCACTTCAAATTAAAACAAAAAGTAATTAAACAAGACAAAATATTTCATGTGTATTTCCCAAAAAAAAAAGAAATAGTTATAGATAAACCTAAAAATTCCATTAAAAAAAACAAAAATGCTCACGAAGGTCTTGTTAGCAAGGTCCCACCATAGCTATTTTTTTCTTCCAAAAGAGAAACATCTTCTTTAAAAATAAGAGTTTGAAAAACATCTACTCTTAAAACAAAATAATGATATTTTGATTCATTTTTTTTACACACTCTTAACATACAACTCCAATCACCCTTTAATTTTTTATTTTTTTATTTTTTATTTTTTTAGTGGTGTGATGTGATAATCTAATAGTGATTGGAGTAATGGGTTAGAAGTGAATTAAAAAGAGTGAGTCAAAATTTATCATTATCCTGTAAAATATCTTTATAAAAGATATTAATGTGATAAGTTAGTTTGGCGTCCACAATACAATCAAATTTAATTTATTAATAGATAATGATATTTTGATTCACTCTTTTATCTATTTTTAACCTACCACTCTAATCATCTTTATGCTAAAAATGGATCAAAATATCATTAACCTTCAATATAATTATTTATATTGAACAAGAAAAACATATGCGATGCATCGATAACTTATTCTTATTCTTCTATAAATAATTATATATATGTAATGCAATCTTAGATTGTTATGTAATTTTAGATCGTTTAAAATTTTGAAATAAATAAGTTGTTTCTTAAAACAATTATTTCAAATTAAAATTTAATCTCAACTTTATAAAAATAAACTAAACATTGGTTCATTTAAAAGGAACCCCAATTAATCATTCCATATTTTAAAGATTAAAGATAGAATTTAAATAAATGTTTTTTCTTAATAAAAATTAATGATTTATATGCCCATAGTTGTTAGGTGTGAGAAAATATCTGTATCACCTCCAATTCCAAAATATTCGAAGTAAATACGTCGAGTTGGATTGATGAGCAAGCAATTTTAACTAAATAAAATTGAGTAAACTAAATAAAATTGAGTAAAATTGATGATTGGGGTTGAGTATAGTGAGTTAGAATTTTATAAATATCAGACTTAACTCCAATTTATATTTTATTATTATAAAATTGTAAATATGTTTAAAATTTTAATTCTTCTTAATATGATACTATTTTTGTTAAAATTTAATAATAAGTATATAAAATCATTTCATCCATTTACTAAAATTATATATGTCATCTTTTAGTTAAAGATTCACTGTATTTATGTCATTTATTAAAAAAATCATTAAAAAAATAAATTTAATATAAATCCTTTATTTGAAAAATTCGACCAAATTAACCTGCAATTGAAATAATTTGAATCTAATTAACAAGATAAATTAAATAGTCAGATATAACTTTTAAAATATTAAATTTAAATTATACTGGATTGGTATTGAATCTGAAGTCGACTATACTTGAGATACTCAACCCTAATTAATGTCATTATTTTTATACATTTTTATTTTATTTTTTTATTAACATATCTTCTAAGATGTCTTAAAACATTAATTATATATATTTTTTAATTTTTAAAGAGTAATTGATTATTGTATAATGAGAATAAAAACATTCTATACATTAGACTTATAAATGATAATTTATGGAAGTTATATTTATTTAATATATATATATATATATATATATATATATATATGTGTGTGTGTGTGTGTGTGTATATATGTGCATTTTTTAATAATTTTTAGAAAAAATATATTTCAGTATTAATAAATTAACATTTAAACATAAATTATAAAATGATAACAAAATTATTCTTAAAATAATATTTTGCGAACATTATTTATTTTACTCTTCACTTTTAGTTTTATAGTTATTATGTAACATACAAATATAAATAAAAATAATAATTTCGTTTAAAAACATAAAGAATAAAAATTTACTATAATTTTAATAATCTTGTTCTTACATGCTTTAAGTTTATAAGTGATAAGTTGATAAGATTTTAGGATTAAAAAGAAATAGTTGATAAATTCTTTAATCAATTTTATTAAGTTTTATTTTAATATTATAGCAAAGTACTTCCATTAGAGATAAATTTTGAATAAGGTCACATCAATGAAATATTAATGTAATTTGGTAGTTTAATAATATTAATATATATATATATATATATATATAAAAGCTTAAATATGTTTTTGTCTTTTGATTTTTAGTAAAAATATAAGAATTGAAAGTACTTCATATTTAAAATGATGACACAATTTAGTCCATCAATCATAGAAATGTGTGAATTTAGTTTTTTTATCCAAAATTTATTAAATTTATTTGACGTTTTAACAACGTTTATCAACTAACATTGTCAAATACTAAGTCGTGTAAATTAACTTAAATGTTATCATGAAACACATTTAAGGGATTAAATATACTTTTGATCCTTTTAGTGAAAATTAAAATTAATTCATTCTCGAAACTTTGACACATTTTAGTCTTTAAACTTCATAAATACATGAAATTAGTCTTTTTAACCAACTTTTATCAAGTTTATTTGACTTTTCAGATGTGTTTATCATGAAACACTCTTAAAACATCAAATAAACTTAACAAGAATAGATTAAAAAGACTAAATCCACACATCTTTAAAATTGGATGACTAAATTAAAAATTTTAAAATAAATTAATTTTAATTTTCACTAAAAATTAAAGGACAAAAAATATATTTAATCCTTATTTAACTGACACTTAAGTTTAACATACACTTATAGAACATTTGCTGGTACATGTACATGAAAATGAAAATTTTAAATAGTAGTAAATATATAAATATCTTGTAAAATAGAAGAGAAGTTTTAAATCAAAATTTTAAAAATTATAAATTTATTTTAATTTTTACATCTACCACTTTCATGCCGAAGTTTCTCATTGTGCTAACAAACATCCTTACCATTTTTACCTAGAATTTCTTTTTTTAAATACTTAAAGAGTAATCGATAATGGGATAATGAGAATACAAACATTCTATACATTAGACTTATAAATGATAATAGTAGGTTATTTAAATTAAGAAGGGTTGATTTTACTTACTAATTAAATTTATAATTTATGGAAGTTATATTTATACGAAAAAAAAAATTTATATATATATATATATGTGTGTGTGTGTGTTTAATAATTTATAGAAAAATTATATTTCAGTATTAACAAATTAACATTTAAACATAAATTATAAAATGATAACAAAACTACTCTTAAAATAATATTTTTCGAACATTATTTATTTTATTCTTCACTTTTATTTTTATAGTTATTATGTAGCATACAAATATAAATAAATAATAATAATTTCGTTTCATTCCAAATAAAAAAATAAAGAATAAAATTTTACTATAATTTAAACAATTTTGTTCTTACATGCTTTAAGTTTATAAGTGATAAATTAATAAGATTTTAGGATTAAAAAGAAATAGTTGATAAATTCTTTATTTTATTTTATTAAAATTTTATTTTAATATTATATCAAAGTACTTGCATTAGAGATAAATTTTGAATAAGGTGATGAAGGATTGACCCCAACCAAGGATGAAGGCACATACTTAAGAAGATTAAGCATGTTTAGAAAGGAAGTTCACTAATCCTTCATCCATTTCATTTGTGTTTGTTATTTTTGATTCCCTAAGTTGACTTAGTTGAATCAACTTTAGTTGACTTGTTGACCTTTGACTAGGTTTGACTTGTTGACTATAGTTGACTTGACTTAAGCCAACATGTTAATCTATGTTTATTTGCTTTGTAGGTTAATTAGGAGTAAGAAAGCAATGTTAGGTGGCGCATGGTGATTGGGGAGCATAAATGATGTGGAGGAGAGAGTAAAACAAAGGCATAAAGCATAAAGTAAAAGGCATGAAGCAAGTGTACCTATGTACCTTTGGTCTCCTTTGTTTTTAGCACACTTTGGCCACTTTTTGGAGACATATGAGACACATTCTT